>Ga0325402_1004781_pt1 | contig 12552 bp, 9 predicted proteins | sample PopdelMetagenome_22_FD_207212 | JGI IMG/M metagenome (GOLD analysis project Ga0325402, IMG submission 207212) | Populus deltoides microbial communities from Bellville, Georgia, United States - Xylem-PdKOR-R3 | ecosystem: Host-associated > Plants > Phyllosphere > Stem > Wood/Secondary xylem... | reverse complement strand
GTCAATGCATTTGCAGGTGTTCAGATGAGAAGAACCCAAGAAAACAACCCTACAAGTTCACAAACCAGAAGATCAAGGATCTGGGCATTGAATTCACCCCAGTGAAACAGTGCCTGTATGAATCTGTCAAGAGCTTACAGGAAAAGGGTCACCTTCCAATCCCAAAACAAGCTGAAGACTCTGTGAAAATTCAAGAAGAGCTCATTTATTAGGAGGGGGCGTACATGTCCACACCCCAAGTGTGGTTGTAGTTATCTGCAAAATACATATTAGGGAAAACAATATACTAAAGAAGAATGTAGAGTGCAAGTGTTACTGTCTTCTTAGACCTCTAATTGCCTTCGCGCTTAGATTAATCAATGTTTTAATCCTCTAATTAGTCAATTATTGGATGTAACTTTTGAGTGTTCCACTTTTTTTTTGGTTGTTGTTGTTGTTTAAGTTTAATTCAATTTCAATATGGAATCAATACCATCTCTGTGGCTTCCCTTGGATTGAGAGTTGATTATCTATCTTTCAAAATAAGGTCTAAAAATCGAATAAAGCTTATATAATGATAGTTGCATGTGCATCTCGTAGGTATGATCTGAATTGAAATGGAAGCATTTTTAGGGAAAATTGAGTCGTTCTATTTCACCCAAAAGATCTATTTTAGAGTCGATCTAAGCACGGAAATAAGCAATAGGAGTATTTTCCAAGAGGCAGGAACAAAAAAAAAAGGACTGCATAAGCAATAGGAATATATACAAGCCCAAACCTGGACTTCAGTTGAGTTGTGTGCGACCAAATCCAGCTGCAGAACTTTAGGCCCGATCCTTCTACTAGCAATTTCGGTAGAGTTTAGAATTAAAACTCGCTGTGCCCTACATATCGACCTAACAAGCTATCAAATTTGAGCTCCAAGTCAGGTTGGTTTTTTACTTGTTTAGCAAAGTTGATCAATCAAACTTAGATGATCTATCATGTCAATTCATGATCCAGTTGATTAGGTCAAATTAGGTGAGACTCGACCAGGTAAATTGTTGCAATGTCGCAGTTACACAAGTTAATTACCCTAACTTAAACAAACAAGATAGTATAGAACAAGCAAGGGGTCGATTCCACGAGAAAGATCTAATTCAAGTCTTTACACTAGATGATTCAAAGTTAAGGGGGGTTTTGAGGTTATCTAGGCTATACTATGGTAAACAAAACAAATTAATCAAGCTAAATTAAATAAATCCAAAATTTATTAAAAGAAAAACCTTGGTCTCAAGTAAACGTCCACCTATGAAAATCAAAATTGATCACTGAAATGATATGTCAATTTATATTATGAATATCTATCTTTTTTTAACATTAGTCACTTAACCAATCCACACTGTAACTAACCCTAACCATTAAACAACCATAGTGTTTGCACTAATAATTTAAATCAATGGCAACCATAAGAGCTAGATAGGTTGATAAATCTTAGACAACATAACTGTCTGTAATATATTGTTGATTTAGTTGAATGTTTCTCCTAAGATTAACAACATAGATCCATCATAATTATTAAACTTAGTCGCTTCACAAGTTCAAATATCACAACTTCGGTTTTGATAGCAAATTTAGCCATAGATTGGTTTAGAATAATAATTTAGAGTCCGCTCTAACAATCAAACTAAACAATCATAGAAAATAAGAATAGAAAAACATTTATAGTCATCATATAAACTGAAAAGAAAAGATAGAATAGATCTCATAGTTTTTTTTTTGAAATCTGAAGGTTTTTGTATCCTTTCAATCAAAAAAAATTACTTAGCCTTGCATATCTATTGAAAAACTAATGAATAAAATATATGAGAACATAATTTCTGGTATAAGAGAAAAGAGTGGGGTTTTCTTCTTTTTTCTGGCTGCGTCATCCTTTTCTTTCTCCTTTTCTTTTTATTTGATAGGAAATCCTAATCCCCACCTTCCTCCAATCCATTTTCACTCTCCTAAAAAATATAAAAATAGTCCTTTGCAAAGTAAACAATCTACATTTAAGTAAGTTGGACTAATTTCTTCACAAAACCTGTCTGTGGTAGAATTTATAGGTTGTCTTAGAAAAATCATATCTCTCTTATATGAGCTCTTTGAATAGGTTGAAATTTGTAGATTGATATTTCTTTGAGTCAAGAATCCAACAAAATTGAGTTTGCATCAAATGGAGTTCTCTACCTCAAGATATTCAAGTTGGAATGACCGAAGATCAAGACTGGCATAATGAAATACTTGTCTTTGAAGGCTGTAATTTCCAGCCTTTTTTTTTCTTACCATATACATATAAAAAGGTATGGATGTTAGCTTTTTAATGCCATTGGAATCACTTCATTTCGACCTCTACAACTCAAGTTCTACATAAAACATCGATCAGAGGTTAAATCTGCCAATATTCGACGCGAGATGGAACATGGTTTGAATTTTATCTCTAATTTACTCATTTTAGAATTTCACATCCAAAAGTGCCTTTAAAACATAAAAAAAATATTATCAACGTATTTTATATATAAAACATGAACAAAATACTAGGTAAATATGGGTAAAACTATCGAATTGTTAGAGAATAATAGAAATCATATCTTAAGACCTCATTTAATATCTTAAGCTTTTAGGTTGAGATGGTTTTTTGACATGGTATCAAAGCCTTGATGACCAAGTGGTCACGAGTTTGAATTTCACCATCCCCATTTACTTGATAAAAATTAAGCATAAGATAGTGTTAGTCTATGCAAGTTTCAAGCCCAAATGGCTTTCACTTGAGGTGGTGTATTAGAGAATAATATAAATTATATCTTGGGACCTCATCTAATAGCTTAAACTTTTAGGTTGAGATGGTTCTTTGACATTGGGTTTTCATCTGAGGTAGCAAAAGGGAAAGACCCTTTGTCGCACGTGTGCGGCGTCGCGACGATTGTCCTCCACACTCACGTGTGTGTATCTGGCAAATATAGGGAGACAAGGAATTCTTGTCTTTTATCAGTGAAAAAAATAGAATGGGAGTTGCCACCTAGTATTTTGGTTATTAGGAACCCTAATTGGTCTTAGAGATCGGGTACGGGAATTAGTTGCGTAAAGAGAAGGTATTAGCACCTCAAATACGTCCTACCTAAGGTAAGCTACATTGTTTAATTGTCTGATAAATGCTAAGGTTTCATTGTATTTCTAATTGTTGGTCTGTCTACGGTTCAAGAAAAGTCCTCCTTGATAAGGAAATCTTTATCTTATCGGGTAAAACCTAATCGTCCTAACGTCAATAAAAGAACTACCTTTTCAATATCAGGAATACATTTTACGTATAAATTTGTAATCCCTGATATTAAAAGAAAACATAATAATTTTTTTGGAATTTTTAAAATATTTGCCAAGTTCTCGTGACTTTAATAAACTGGTTATTAAAGCCAAAAATGCATGCTAAAACATTTTTTTTTGAAGTTTTCTTTGTTGTATGAAAATACAATGAGTTTTTAGCTTTGAGAGACTTGGCCGTATGCATGAAAACAAAAACATGTTTTTTTTAATATTTTGATGAAAACCGGGTATTTTAATACCGGATTTGTATTTTTATGATATAAAAATACAAACTAATATTAAGCAAAACTTAGCAGAAAAATACGCGGAAGAATCACAAATTTTTGAAAAAATATTTTTTTAGACCGGGCCGGACCCGACCCACTCATTTTGGGCTAGGCCAGACTTGTCCGGCCCAGTGAACAATGGAGCACTCTCCACTGTTCACGTAGAACAGTGGAGACGGTGCAGCGAAGAAGAAGAAGAATAAGGAGGAGGAAGAGGGGCGGACCTGCGGTGGCTTCGAGGCTATGTTGTTGGCGATTGCTGACCGGAGAACGACTTGGACTGTGGTCGGCCTTTCTTCTTCTTCTCTGCATTTTTTTTCTTGTGCTTTGTTCTCCACTGTTTCTATTTTTTTTTAGTGTTTCTTCTTCTCCCCGCTTCTGTCTGCTGCTTCTCCTTTCCTTTTCTATTTCTAATGGTGGCTGTTGTTGTTGGCGGAGCGATGGTGGCTCTTCTCTGTGGCGGCGGGCAGTGTCTGCTGCTGTTTTTTCATCTGTGCAGAGGTGCCGGCTCCTTCTTCAAGGGTGTTGTAGTAGGGGGAGGAGGATGGTTAGAGGTTGACGATGGCGCTGCTGGTGGCGGAGGAGTTGTTGTCACAACTCAGTGGTTGTGGCAACCAATGCTACTGTTTTTCTTCTTTTTCACAGTGTTGCAGCAGGGAAGGAAGATGGTGGGAGGCTGACGGTGGCGCTGTTGTGGCGGTGGAAAGGAAACACAGAGGTGGTGCCCGGGGGGTGAGGTACGATCCTTCTTCTTCTTCTTTGTGCTGAGACCACCAGTCTCTGTTCTTCTCTTCCCCACGTATGCTTTTGCTTTCTCTCCTCTGTATCTCAAAAAAAATCCCATGTTTGGTTTCCCTTTCCCCTCTGCTTTTTTTTTTTCAATCTCTCCTCTCTTTCAAACAATTCTTCCTGCTCTCTCATCTTCTGTTGCTTCTCTCTGCTCTTGCAATCCCTTCCCCACGTCTTTTTTTTCCTCCTCTGTCTTCTCCCTTTTCTGTATTTATAGCCAAGCGGAGAGAGAGTCCCCCCTGCCTTGTTACATCAAGACGCAAGAGGGAAACGAGGATACCTTACCCCTGTAGGGTAAGGTGGCCGGTTGTCTGCAAGGCATGGGTTGTATTAATGGTGGCAGGGTAAAGGGGATGGCTTGTGTCCGGGTTTTGTGGGCAAGTGGGAGGGGAAAGAGAAGGAGAATAGTGGGAAAAAAAGATTTAAAATCTTCTTCTTCCTTGCCTCTACATGCGCAGGGAAGAAGGAGAATAATGCCATTTAAAACGGCACTGTTTTGATTTGTTTTTTTTTTTTTGAATTTTGAAGACAAGAAAATGTAATTGGGAAGAACCCAAAAATGGGTTATCACACCCTTCATCGAAGATCACACATCTTGAAACATATATCTTGCCAATGGATGTATCAAGACATTTGAATCCTTAATGAGAGTTGCTATAATCAATGAAGACACAATGTTTAGATATGAAGTCAAGTTTGTTGCGATTGAATGGGTGAAGAAAAGGAAAACAAGCACAACTAAAAAATTTTAGAGATGAAAAATCAGGAGCATGTTTGTAAAGTTTTTCAAATGGTGAAAAGCCAAGAGGGGTGGTGGGAAGGAAATTAATGAGATATGTGGCCATGAGAAAAGCGTTATCCCAATAGGTGTGAGGAACATGACAATGGGATAAGAGTGAGAGGCCCGTTTCAACGATATGACAATGTTTTCGTTCAATGAATCCATTTTGTTGAGACATATAGGGGCATGAGATTTGGTGTTAAATGCCAATATTTGCAAACTATGTGTGAAGAGAGCGATACTTCCCATCCCAATCAGTTTGTACAAATTTTATCTTACAATTAAATTGGCATTCAACAAGTTTTTGAAATGAGCAAAAAATTTGCATGACACCAGATTTGTTAGCGATTGGAAATAACCATGTAAATTTGCTAAAATGATCAACAAACAAAACATAGTATTTATTGCCATTGGTTGACATGCTACGAGATGGATCCCAAACATGGGAGAAAATTAATTCAAGAGGATGATTAGAGATTGATTGAGAACTAGAGAAAGAAAGGCAATGACTCTTTCCTTGTTTATAAGCCGAACAAACACCCAAAATTTTATTAGACGAAGTAGGTAAAGAAAATTTGGAAACAAGATGCCGAATAATTTGATAGGAAGGATGTCCTATCTGGCAATGCCAGACATCAAGAGGTGCTCGTTGAGATAGGTATGTTTGAGGATGGTTTATTGGTGATGTTGCTACTCAATTTTTGACCCATCTTTTTGTTAAGTTTTTGAAAAAAATCCAAAAATAGCGAAAAACAAAGAAAATTCAAAAAAATATGTTTTTAATATATTTGCATCATTTTTAGCATTTTCAGTATCGTCTCAAAAGAATTTAAATTTTTAAAAGTCTTTTGAATGCGATTGAATTTTCACGCGTTGTTTTTTAAATAATTGATTTTTTTCATTGAATCGACATTGATATTGCTCATTTTCAAAAAAAATACAAGAAAAACCAAGAAAAACCAAAATTTATAAAAAAAAATTAAGGGACTAATTTTAAGAACCAAACAACATTTTACCTAAAAATATAAGGTAAAAAAATTTCCAGGGGTAAGGAAATTTACAAAGGGGAGGGGGGCAGTTTGGAGAGTAAAAAAAGAAAAAGGGGAAACCTAAATCTATCTCTTCTCCAAGCCGCCCCAGCTTGGACCTGGTGGGTTTCTTCTCCTTCACCCATCTCCACTAGCCGTTGGCCACAGAGACCCAGCCACGACCTCATCCTCCCTGCACACAACCTCTCGGCCAGCACCCTCTCTTTGCCAAAGACAAACCAAACAGCCGCCCACTGGTTTTGATTTTTCTCTCCAGCCGGCCGCAAGACAAGCCTTCCCTTCTCCACCACCCTCTCCATCGCCACTCTCCCCTGCTTTGGGATTTTTTCCTCCCACACTCATTTCCTTCCCCACAGCAGCCAGCCACAGACCCACAGTCTCCTCTCTCAACTTTCTCCCCCATTTCCCTACTCATCGACCTCCTCAGACCCAAGGTCTCCATCTTCACCAGCCACCTCCCAACAGTCCTTTCTCCTCCGGTAGCAGCCCAAACACAGCAGTTTCAACAGAGCCCGCCGACCACAAGCCACGCCCCTCCGCCTCTGTAATCCGACCACAGACACCCTGAACTCAGAGCCATCGATCGCTTGTAAAGGAGAAGATCTGCAGTGGAAACAGATCCGAAGGGAAAGAAAAAAGATATAAAGGAACAGATCTGAAAAGGAGATTAGAACCGAAACTTGGCTTGTGTCTTTTCTTCTTTTACAGGTGAAGGTGGGTGTCACCACCGGAAGGGAAAGGAAGAAGGGAGGAAGTCGTTCTAGATCCCTTCTCTGCTTGGATTTTCTGACGGCAGCGCCACTGTCTTGCAGCTCCGGATGTCTGCCTGACACTGTTTTGGATTGTTTTGGGGGCTATTTTGTAAATTTTAAATTGTTTAATATAATTTTTATGTATTTTTGAATTTTTATAATTTGCAGTGCGGATGTTAAAAAAAAAGAAAAAAAATAAAAAAATATAGTGAAAGTGAATGGGTTTGTATTTTTTTTATGGATTTTTTTATGATAAAATTACAAAGAATAAGAAAGAATTTAATATTTTGATTTGCTAACGGTAAATGATTATGAACACACGTACGTTGTATTTCTAATATTTGATGAAAAGATAAATTTTTTAAAACACATCAAAGCCACGAAACAACTTATCTCAAGTAGGAAGTGTTAGGGATGCTAATACTTTTTTTAATTACAACTAGTCCTTTACCCGTGAATTTCTGACAAGACTAGTATACCTGGGTTTTCTATTAACTCTTAATGAAATATTAGATGGTGAATCTCAACGAACGAATCAAGCAAACGAAACGAAAAAAATCACTAAAAAAGACGCCGCGGGGGTGACGTGTGACAGGTGACATGGAGGTACGCCGCGGGGGTGACGTGTGACAGGTGACATGGAGGTTAGAAAGATGTAGAGGTTGTCTTTAAGTTTGCTGTGCAGAAGAACTCTCCTCGTTGCCTCGTCCTTCATTAAAAAAAAAAAGACGAGTGAAATTCAAGATAAATATTATTATCACTTGTAAATTGACTAATAGAAATCAAATTCTTCTTAATCTGAGGTACATGCAGAAACTTATTTAAAATAAAAGAATTTGTTGGGGTTGAAAGAGTGGTGAAACCAATATTTTTTATAAGTAAACCTGCCCCGTTGCCGACATGAATCTAGTTGTTGCCAAGATAAGGTTCTGATCGCACATACAAGTTGCTGAAGTTGGTGAGGTGGTTTGTTGAACCAATATCCAGATACCAGTTGGTATCATGTTGTGGTGAGGGAGATGTCATATAAGCCGCCATATTAGAAGGAGTGCCTTGGTAGGCATGATCGAACATGTAATAACATTGAATGACGGTGTGGCCAATTCTTCCACAGACTTGGCATTGTGGTTTTAGGTTGGAGGAGTAGTTTGGAGGTGGGCCTCTTCCTCGTTTTCCACGTCCCCTTCCTATGTTGTTGCAACCATGGGACTGGTTCTGAGGAAAGCATTGCCGTTATATTTTCAACTACGCGACCTATAGTCATTCCTTAGGGCCACGTTCACAGAGCCAACAAAGGTGTCAATGGCAATTTGTTGCTGCTCTAGTCAGAGCTCAAATGCAAGAAGATGGTTAAACATATATTCTAAAGTCATTTTGTCAATTTGAGTGGAAATTGACATGACAATAACATCATAAGAAGTATCGAGACCACAAAAAGGTAAGCTATAAATTCATGGTTTTGAAGGGGTTGTCCGACAATGATCTCATTTTTTGAAAGTAATCAGAAATTGACAAGTTACCTTTCTTAGTGGATGCAAAAAATTTTCGAGTTTGTATGGTGGGAGTGAAGGAGTGAGACGCAAACATTCTCTCGAGGGCTACCCAGACTTCTCTTGAAGTTGTGAGGCCAACCATTTGTGCCAGGATATTCTCGTACAAGTAGGAAACTAGTGCACTTAGAACAACCTGATCTTGATCATACTAGGTAATGTAGTTGGGATTTGATATCTTAGTGTGAGCGGTTTGGGAGGTTGCTGCTTCAGGATTAGGAATGGTGTGGCTAGGACTATCAACGAACCCAAACAGGTGCTGACCACGTAGATAGGGGACGATTTGAGTTTTTCAAAGAAGGTAATTATACTTGGTAAGTTTAATTATGACAAGGCTATGTATGTTGACGGGAGTAACCGAGTTTGAAGGAGATGAGGCCATATTGGTGGATCGAAAAACAAAGGTTATGTTAAGCTTCGATACCATGTCAAAGAACTATCTCAACCTAAAAGCGTAAACTATTAAATGAGGTCTCAAGATATGATTTATATTATTCTATAACACAAATAATATGGTTGTATCATGAATCTCAAGGGGTTTTTTTTTGTATATTTATCTAAAATAATCTAGTTTTTAAATATGCTTAGGTTATACAGTGGATCCATATATTAGCTCAATTAAACTCTTTGATAACTATACAAATGCTATCATATCATGCATACATACGGATTAAAAAAAACATACTATAATTAAAAAATAAATAAAATTAAATACAATCATAACTTGGGAGACGATCACAAGCCCACAAACACTAAAAAAACGAATATAATCAATAAGTGCATTTAAGTGAAGTACATTCTCCTTTTGTTTTGTTCAAATTTGTAAATAGATAAAACCATCAACTTATTAATTTGGATTAATCTGGTGTGTGTCTATATATTGTTGTAGTTTATGGCTCATAAAAAGATATTGAAGTGGAGCGAAGCGAAATGATAAAATTTGTCTACGTGGGATTTGTTTTTTGTTTTGAACTATTAATAGGTTAATGGTGCAGGGCAATGCCTCAAAGGTACGATGAATGAGTATTATTCAACGTAGAGTGAAAATAAAAACTCTTCATTTTTGTGAATGTAGACACAATGTCGAACTACATTGAATTTATTTTTGTGAATGTAAACACAATGTCTAACTACATTGAATTTTATGTTCTTCCGTCATATTACAATATTCACCGACAACTGTTGTAGATATTTCATTACATAATATGAAAGTATTAACACCTTTTATATGAATCCCTCGTATTATCTTATCTTATAAATTAGAAAATTCTTCGGAATCAAAATGAATTCCCTTGCATCTTTAGACTTTGGTCTTATATAAAACAAAGATAATGTGGAGATTTGTCTAGATTTTATTGATAATAACAATACCCCACCACTATGTTTAGTGGAAGCACCATTAGTGATTAGTTCCATAATTGGTGGCATGTTTCAAGGCTCTCCTTTCTGCTCTCCTTTCTCCTATAAATGGAGACAAAGAGAGAGCAATAGAGAAGAGTGCAAGGGAAGAGGTGTGTGCAGTAAGTGCAACTTTAAGAGTTGTGAGCAGATTTGAGAGAAACACCGAGTGTAAGAGTGAAACACTTGGTTTTGGGATTGTACTGGGGTTGAGTTGAGTGTTTGTATCATTTCTCCAATAATATACAATTTGCTGCCTCCGTGGACATACCCGGTTTTGGGGAACCACGTAAATTTGCTTGTTTGTGTTTTTTATTTGTGTTTGCTTTCAGTCCAGTATGCACAACAAATTGGTATCAAAGCATTAGGGAAGCTTAAACACAGAAAAACACGTTTTTCAGCTCTCTGTTTAAAGTTGTAGATTTTTCAAAGTTCTCAGATCTTGATTTTGACCAGCTGCGGAGATTCCTTTCGTCGATACGAGTCCAATGATATAAAGATCATCAAAATCAGAGTTGAAACGAGCCCTGTAGAGCTCGCCGAAGTTTCGCCAGAAATCTACCGGAAAAACCAGACAGTGCCGGAATTCTAGCCTGAGAAGATTGCCACGTCACTAGACACGTTGGCGCTAAGTCATCATCCACGTCATCAATAGAGGTGCACATTGCCATGTCATCAGCCACATCATCTAACAGTGACGGAATATTCTTTTGACATAATAAGAATATTCCGTTGACAGTATGAGAATATTCCCGTGACAGAATATTCTTTATTAGAGACAGAATATTCTTTCCCTGAGTCAACTCGGTCAGATTTGTTTTTGCCAACTCAGTGATTTTTTGACCTGTTTTGGCCGAGTCAAGCTTGTTCCTAGCATTTTCAACCATTCTGGACGCAACCGTGGTGTCCGTTTTGTGAAACAGCACACCAAATTTACTGTTTTGGCTCTTTTGAGCATAAAAGTGCGTGTTTTAACAATTTTAGGAGTCCATTTGTAGTCCAAAGACGTCCTAATGGCTGATATTCCAGAAGAAAAATCAGCGGGGAATGCTAGTATACCTCCACAATACATCCTGGTATCGAGTACCAAATTTGAGGTGGAGAAGTTTGATGGGAAAGGTAATTTTGGCATGTGGAAATGTGAAGTCATGTATATGCTTGTCCAAATGAATTTGGATTTCACTCTAGAAGATAACCCGGAGGATTTGGATGATAAAAGCTGGGAAAGGATAAATCGATTGGCTTGCAGTTCCATCCGACTTTGTCTTGTAAAGGATAAGAAGTACGTATTTTCAGAACAAAACTCTGCAAAGGAATTATAGCAAGCACTAGAGGACAAGTTTATGAAGAAGAGTATAGAAAATCGTCTATACTTGAAGAAAAGGATCTTCCATTTTCAGCACAAGAAAGGTACTTCCATGAACGAGCATTTGAATGATTTCAATAAAATGATAGCTGATTTGAAGAATTTAGATGTGGAAATCGATGATGAAGATAAAGCTCTGTTGTTATTGAATTCACTGCCTGAAACATATGAACATCTTGTCACCACTTTACTGTATGGTAAAGAAAAGATTAAATTCATTGATGTGTCAAATGCTTTGGTGAACAATGAGTACCGGAAGAAGGACCAGATTGTTCACAAGGAGTCAACATCAGAAGCATTGACAGTTAGAGGCAGAACAAACCCCAGAAGATTTCGAGGGCGAGGGAGATCTCGCTCAAAATCCAGAGAAGAATCATCAAACAGACGATATCTTGCAAAAGATGAGTGTGCCTTTTGTCATAAAAAAGGGAATTGGAAGAAAAATTGTCCAATCAAGGGCAACAAGGAAAAAGATGAACCAACTGTGAACGTTGCACAAGATGAGGATGAACGAGACTCTGCATTCATGGTCTCATCGCCAGAAAACCATTCTAGTGAATGGATTATTGATTCTGCATGTTCCTATCACATGTGCCCTAACAAGCACTTATTCTCGAGACTCGAGGAGTTCGATGGAGGAGTTGTGTTGATGGGTAATGATGATGTTAGTGAGATCAAAGGGATTGGGACTATCCATTTGAAGATGCATAATGGGATAGTCAAGACACTAACAGAGGTACGGTATGTACCTGACTTGAAGAAAAATCTCTTCTCACTTGGAGTCCTAGAATCCAGTGGTTATAAGATTATCATGCATGGTGGAGTCCTCAGAGCAATCCGTGGTGCATTAGTTGTCTTAAGAGGCACGAGGATAGGAAACTTATATTTCCTGGATGGATCTACAGTTACTGGTACAGCAGCTGTTTCCAAAAGTATAGAAGATGATGAAGCAGATAATTCCAGACTTTGGCACATGCGCTTAGGGCATGCTGGTGAAAAGGCTTTGCAAGGATTAGTCAAGCAAGGTCTATTAAAAGGCGCCAAGACTGGGAAGCATGGGTTCTGTGAGCATTGTGTTCTTGGAAAACAGACAAGGGTCAAGTTTGGCACTGCAGTACACAACACAAAAGGGATCCTAGATTATGTTCACACAGATGTATGGGGACCTTCAAAGAATGAATCTCTTGGAGGTAATCGTTGGTTTGTTACTTTTATTGATGATTTTTCAAGACGAGTATGGGTGTACATGATGAAACACAAGGATGAGGTCCTTGGTATCTTTC
>Ga0325402_1004779_pt1 | contig 12553 bp, 10 predicted proteins | sample PopdelMetagenome_22_FD_207212 | JGI IMG/M metagenome (GOLD analysis project Ga0325402, IMG submission 207212) | Populus deltoides microbial communities from Bellville, Georgia, United States - Xylem-PdKOR-R3 | ecosystem: Host-associated > Plants > Phyllosphere > Stem > Wood/Secondary xylem... | reverse complement strand
ATATATTGTTGAAGAGTACTTGTTAAGATGAGATAGAAGCAATACTTTTCTTCTTAACTCTTTGTGAGTAAAATGAGCTAGAATAGTTTATGCATGCCAAATTCAGCAGTCTGCTCTGGACCCAGCTCAAACAGCTTGATATCAAGAGTTTGCACCTTACGCTCTTCACCTCACATAATCTGCAACCTTGACATCTTTGATTTGGGTGTAGCTTTTAATTTCCATTCTATATATTTCCAAATAGGCTCAAGAGCTTAACCCATCCTATCTTTAGCACGCTTTTCACCTCATATAATTCCGCTAATTTTGTCATCTTGATTGAATGCGGCTTTGAATTGCCATTCAATAAATTTAGGCAGTGCAAGGAATTTTAGGGTTCCAGGACTCATTGTTTATTGAAATCAGATCTTTTCAACAATTTATGAAATACTATATTGTTGTGTTTCTACATCATGGCATCTTGCATGGGTCTTTACTGGGGTTAATGGTTCTGTGCATCCTGCAGCCTGATATATTTTAGGAACTGAAACTCCGCATAACCTCTGTGGTTTTAAATTGCGTCCTGGTCCTGGTCGTGATTGCAGATTACAGCCTATCAATGCATTAACTGTCACAGCCACAATCGTCGTGAAATATTGGCAACTCTTAACAAAATTTTAATATGAAAAGTGTTCAGTAATGTGAAAAATAATGGCAGATGACAGCCTACAATGGTATTTAACAACGTACAACAGCCAACAGTTACGTAATAGCCATTGTTTAAAACAATGATAACCTGATCAATGGTTTTTTCAGTACCCAAGGGTAGTTTGTACAAGTACCTTGTTTCATTTTGTAAAAGTTGTGACTAATTGCTATGTGAATGGGCTATCTTTCTGGATGGTATGATTGTTCACATGCTACCATGCAGGTTCGTGTTTGTGCTTTCTCGGCCAGCGGTTTGGGACTGCAAGGGATCGGGATTAGTCCAGATTGCAATCCTGAAAATAGGGCTACCCCAAGAGAGGTAAGTGTAGCACTAGGATTTATGTCTCTTTCATTTTTATGATAAGCCAATGAACATCTTTGTTGTCAACTATTCCAGCTTTTCAACTGGGCATTAGAGCCAGCAGAAGATCATATTCTTGACAGGCTTTTCGAGCTCGGATATTTAGATGCTGCTGTGTGGGCTGAGGAGAATCCAGTTCAGAATGTAGTTCAAGATGACAGTCCCTTGGTTGAAAATGGCTCTAGTAGCTCACAATAAGGCGCATCACCCAGTTTCCATGTCAAGGATGCACTGGTGACCATGTCAATTTCGTTTATGCCATTTTCCGATGGCTGGTCAACCAGGTGTTCATTCATTTTCTTACACGTCAATAATGCTCGATGTAGGGAACAGAAAATGTTCTTGTTCTTCAACTATATGTTATGCTGTATAGTAAAATTGTTGACTAATTGCAAGGTATATTGGAAGGAAAATAGCAACAGAAGAAAAGGAAAAGTCCGTAATTTTGATAGAGCAAAACAAGATCAGAACATTAAATGCCATGTCTTTTCTGCCTGAAACTTTTGTTTTCTGTTTATTCCCCCCTGAAAGTATCCAATTCAGGATCTTTGTTGCCATACCAGTTTGTTCAGGATCTTTGAGGCACTAGTAGTTATATAGAATAAGAGGGTGTTTGGAAATGTGGTAGTGGTTGTTTTTTAATGTGTTTTTTATTTTAAAAAACATTAAAATAATAATTTTTTTTATTTTTAAAAAATTATTTTTAAAATAACAAATCAAAATAATTTGAAAACATAAAAAAACATATTAATTTAAAAAAAATAAAAAATTTTCAAAATTTTTTAAAAATATTTTTCAGTCACATTGTCAAACACTATAAGAAATTAGCGATGCAACAGTTCTTGTTATAATTATTAAACTTGGTTTGACCCAGTCCAACAAGTTGACCTAATTCTAACTTATATTGTTATAATTAAATAAAAAATTAATTTAAAAAAACTTTATGCCTTGTGAATCACTTAGATTGGAATAGTAGATTATAGTTATCATAATTTATCGACTTTTTATTAATGAATAAAAGATTATTATAATAATAGAGAAGAATAACATTAAAGATACTTAAGTTTTCTTGAAGAATATTTATGAGGTGATACGATATCATAATCAATCCCTATTTATAATTATAATTATCCTATTAAACATGATAAAAATTATATTTTATGATTTGGTTATTTTCTCCTTTAATAAATTTCATGTTATTCAATTAAAAATATCTTAATAAAAGAAATTTAGTATCTCTAACATTATCTATGACAAAAATTTCAGGTTATAACAACAAAGCAAGTGGAAACAAGCATTTTCAATTCAAAAGAAATTGAATATAAATTATTCTATGAATTGTTTAAAAACACAAACCATTTTTTACTTTTAATTTAACTATAATATTCATTTTGAATTCAAGTTGAGGTTGTATATTTAGAACAAATATAATTTAATTCATTTTATTTATTATATTATCTCATCACCTTCATTTTATTTCATTAAAGGTTCAAAATAAAAAAGATACGGGTAAATAAAAATTTTGAAAAAACTAGTTTTAATATTAATTTTTTTTCTTTTAAACTTGTAAATCAAAAAGGTTGGTCTCTGATTTATTTTTGCATCTTTTTAAAAATTAAATTCTATTTAGGACTCAATTCTTGATGTTTTCAATCCTTAATATTTAAAATGATTCCAAATATTATATATTTTTAAGATTTCATAATTGAATTCAGTTCATAGAGTTCTAACATGTTGAAAGCTATTACTTTTTAAGTTGTTTGGAACCCTTCTGAGGGTACTGATTTAATTTTTTTAAAAAAATTAATTTAGAAAAATTATCAGAAACAAATCAAAGAAGAGACCTCCGATTCGCTCAAAGAATTTGCACAAGCTATTAGGTGCCCATTTTCAATAAAAAATTCGGATTGAATGGGCATCCCTGTCAAGATCCCCACTTGCAGAACCTTGATAATCATGTCAAAGAAGGAAAAATTACCAAAAACAAATCAAAGAAGGACCTTCATAAGCATGTCAAATGATTTATATATATATATATAAAATTTAATGAAAAAAATTTAAAATTTAAACAAACATGATTTGCACTATATTCACAAACAGACATATAATTACTTTAAAAGTGATATGAGATTTCCCTCCATTGTTTCTAAATAGGGTCATCCTGATTTTTTATTTTAAAATTGTTAATTTATTTTATTGTTATAAGTATTTTAAGTAATATAATTAAATTTAATTATGTAATTTAATATTTTATTTTAAATATAAAAATTATAATATGTTATCAAATAAAATTTAAATTATATATAAAATTTAATTCCATTCCAATTGAACTAATCGCTTGTGTTGAATTAAGCATTGTTAACATTAATTATCAATTAATGCTGTTTAAAGTTTCTAAATTAATGAGACCTAAATTGGACCATATATCTATAAAATTCATTCATTGAATTTGGAATGGTCGACTCTCGTTATTAATGTCCACGTCTTCCATTGTTTTCTGCGACACTTGCTTCATATAATAACACTAACATACTCTTAACATGTTTAACCAAGTTTCTTTAGGATGTGTGTTTTAAATTATAATAGTTTTGTGTTTGTGATTTAAAAAATAGATTTTAAAAAAAATATTTTAGCTTTTATAAAACTAGAGTTAAAACTATTATATATGAATAAAAAACATATTATTTTAGCTACTTCAAAACTAAATTTAAAACACAATTATGAATAACGCTCAAGGAAAAAACAGAAACTATTTGACTAACTAAATAGTTTTTCTTCGTAGTTGAGCAAAAAATATAAGAGCTTCCACCTTTTTAAAACTTCACTATTGTATGGGTCCATTTGATAATACGATGAGAAGTGGTTGAAATAGTGTTTTGCCTTAATTATATTTTTGAAAGTTTTGGGTTAATCAACAATCATTATAGTTTTGCATAAGTAAACTTTATCTTAAAACCTTGGTTATGAAAAAATGTATAATTTATAGTTTATCATACCATAAAAGCTATTTTTTAAACCATACCACAAAAGCTATCATAATGCTAAAAAAAACTTGACCTCTGATATAATCATTGTCTTGATGATAAACACAAAATAAATATATATATATATATATATATATATATATATATATATATATATATATATAAACACTCAAAACTAAAAATATGCCAAACAATTCTTGCCATACATTGTCTATTCACTTTTTATGAAACCATGAAACTATTAAAACAAAAGCTAAAAGAAATCATAGATTCATCGTGTATATGCTCATCATTTAGTAAAATTATCATTTTTCCTTTCACAATTAAAACCATATAACTTGTTTTCAAGGGCAAAATCTTTTTTTTTTTGGAACCATTTGTCATTACTAGATTGGCTGGGGGTTGAAAGATCTTTTAACATTTTATTTGCAAAGTTAAATTTGCTTAAATGTTTGGGTAGGAATATTTTGATTTTCTATCTTTCTTAGCACAATATAATTACTAAGATATCTTTAGAAGCAAAAATTCTAAAGCTTAGATCAAGAAGCTTTTGGTCTTTTTGTTATAATATTTTCGTTGATATCATATGGAGGTCAAGGGCACTTAGATATTATGAGAAATTAAATTTGAAAAAAGAAAAGAAAATATACACATGCTAGAGTGTGGGAGGTGTTCACTCCCTTTGGATGGCACACGTGGTGCCTCTTGATTGTAAAAAACATGCATCCCTCGTCTCTTCCGACAATGCATGTGGAGGCACATCCACAAGAGTGGTGTGTGTAAGGTATCTTGCGGTGGTTAGATTTTTTTTTCCCACATCCTTTCCTTTCTCTTTCTTTTGGAACACATGCCAGCCCAATCAAAATTAAAATAGTCCTCCATTCTCTTCTTGTTTTAATTGAGTTCCTCATTCTTTTAATTTCTCTTTATTTCTTTTGAATTTGTTTTTTATTATTTTCAATTTCATCCCTTGATATTTTATCATATTTGGTATTTATATCAAATTTGATCTTTATTTATTTATTTCAATTTCATCCATTATCATTTGATTTAATTTGATTCTTATGGTAGATTTACCCTTATTCTTTTAATTTTTTTTCCTTGGTTTCTTTTTTTTTTTTTAATTCATCCTTTAATATTTGATTTGTTTAAAATTAGGCTTTGTTAATTTTTTAGGGCGGTGATCCCGGTCTCATAATCCTAGTCATGATAGGTATGAAATTTTATCCCAAATTGATATTGATCTTTTTTTAAGTTTTCTTTTCACTGATTTTTTTTTCTTTTCATCATTTAATATTGAATTTATTGAAAATCAAGCATCTTTATTTTTCTTTGTTTTGATTTTATGATGATAATCCAGTTTTGCAGTCTGGGTCACACATTTGTTATTCTAGCTCGGATTGCAATAAAATGTGGGGCACCTAGAGATCTTGATTCTTTGAGGATTGCTTGGTGTATCAATTTTAACCTTCATTTTGTGGTGGTACATGTTGATGTGAACTAATGCAAGACCCAAATAAACAATAAAGTAGAAATATACTTCAATATATATATCATTTGTTATTTTGTTTTGGTTTTGAGATTAATTGTTGATTCATATATTCATCAAACATTGGAAAGCCAGTAATGCAAAGTTGCTATACATTGGATTATGATGGAAAGGTTACAAGTTAAAATCCAAACTATATGCTCTTTGTTTGCCCCATCTTGTAGTCAACTTACAGTAGGGGTATTTTGTCTCCGAAAGCACTTATTGTTGGCCAATTAAGAGCGTGTTTGGCAGTGTGGTTGCGGTTGCTTTTCAAATAACTTTTCGTGCCGAAATACATGCCAATGATGTTTTTTTATTTTTTAAAAATTATTTTTGACATCAGCACATCAAAACGATCCAAAAAGTATAAACCGCACTCAATTTTAGCAAAAAAAAAATTTAAAATTTGACGAAACGCAGTTACAAACGCAATGCCAAACGCTGCCTAAGTGCTTGTTTAACATTGTGGTATTTTTTATTTTTCAAAGTGCCCTTTCAAATTGTACTATGTAAAAAAAAAAACTTATGAAAAAAAATATTATTTTGATATATTTTCAATTGAACAACACTTTTAAAAATATCATACATCATATCACTAAACACATATTAATTCGTTTCAAGGGTGTTCGTGCCACTAGAGGGAGAGGAAAGGGACCACTATTCATATGCTAGACCAAATCGAGTAAAAATCACACATTTGGACTTAATTAATTAGGAATAATAAAAAAGTTTTCATTTTTTTTATTTTCAAAAAAAAATCAATTTATCTTTATATATATATAAGATTTGCGATTTCTTTTATCCATTGATATAGAATATCTTATGTGAATTTGTTTGGTTTCAGGAGAATACTAGATTGGTGACCCATGCTATGCCGCATGTTTGTCAAATTTTCCTTAACATAAAAAATAATGTCTAGGTGATGCCAATATTTTTTAAAGAAGCAAGAAAGATATGAGACACGAGTCATTCACTTGGATAGGTTCAATAAACCCGGTTAAGTTAAAAATATAATTAAAAAAGCATCGATATTAAATAAAGTGAACAAAAAATTTGACAATAATTAACTATAAAAAATGACCTGCCAATATCATAGTCGGGAGGAGAATGAAGAAAAGCCCATTGGAGACTCACCGTTGCTCCGCCATGAACACCGTCCCACAACCAAAAAAAGCTCATATAGATGACTTTAACACTACCATGAAAGGTTGCATGACGACATCAAAAGAGGTCGTATGTGTCGTTAAAGTAACTACCCGGAAAACAAACCAAGTAAAATATCATGAAATGAACATCTCATACTTATATTCAATCAATTAATTAAATTTAAAAAAATTTCTTTTTAAAAAGCTAAATTTAACAAAGAACAAAAATAAAAATACTCAAGATAACTTAGGTCATTTTTAAAATCAACAAAAAAATCCTATAAAAAGCAAAAACAAAAAAAATAATAGAGTCCAATCTTCAATTAAATCCAATCTCTAATTAAATAAATGTTAAAAAATGAAAATGAAAAAAAAAAAGCTTAAAAAAGGACAAAAAAAAACTAAGTAAATCTAGACAAATCTCCTAAACATAGGTTAATATCTCAAACTCACAACTATAAAATCTTAAACCCAGACTCGACTAAAGAGTTAAATTCTTGGTCAATTTAAAAACTGATAGAACTCAAGACATCTTCATGAATTGATTAATGAGAAAAGCATTAAAAAGGTATCTGCTAAAAAGATTTCTAGTTTCAATATATGTCTACCATTCTCTGTAATTATCATAGGTGTGTTATTGTATCTCTCCTTTAGATATGCTATCATCTTCTCCATTAACCAAAATCCTTAAACAACTTCTTGCGAGGAAATAAATAGTTTCTAAAGAACATATATAGTATCTTGAGAGGGTGCACATATAGATTTGCTAATAGAAACTCCATCTTTTTCTTGAATTTGTCGGGCTGAACCTTCAGTCTTAGAGCCTCTTGTCCAGGTTTACACATAACAAAGCTACAATCTTGGATGTAAAACCAGTGTAATGATTGATCCCAATAAAATCCAGTCCCTTGTTCAATATCTCTCTGTAATTGCTTGAAAATTTTGGTAAAGCAGGCCCTAAAATTTTTGTCATTTCTGCAGGATATTTTCCAAAGATGATTAGATCAAAGAACTTGAATTATACTTAAGATTCACAAAGTGTTGAATCATATAAATTTCTTTTGAGATGTTGGAAGGTAAAGAAGAAAATTTGTGAGTCTTGCAGGATTTGGCCAAGAAAGCTATCTATATTGTACCATTAAAGAATATCTCTATAAAGAAATGATGGAATACATTTATGGCTATTTAGACTCCTTAATGACAACAATACTGTATGTTTTTATTACTGTTTTTATTTTCTAAAACTTCAACCCAATAAAAAAAAGATACCAAATTTTAAAACTTGTCAAAACATTAAAAAAATAGCAATTAAAAGAATGAGGATCAAATCTAATAAAAAAATCAATTTTAGAAATTATCTCAAATAAAATAAATAGTGATCAAAAGTATGGATACAAATCTCACAGATAAAAAAATTGATAGAGAATAAAGTTGAAAAAAACTTCAATTTTTATAAATAATTTCAAATAAAATAAATTGTAATCACCTCATTCTGTCTCGTCTTATCCAACTTCTCTTCTCTTTCTCTCGATTTCTTTTTAAAATACAAAATCAAAAAGAAAAACCCGAATACAATTCAATATTTGAAGATAAAATCAACGAAAAATTCACATTCTCTCTTGTCTCATATACTCTCTCTTATTGTTAGCATCAATTTCTTCAAGAAACTAAAAAACCAAAGGTATGTTTGGTTGTTTTCAACGATCAAGATTTCAAAATCTGTTTGTGCATTTTATTTTATTTTAAATCATTAGAATATAAGTTTTGTTTCCTCAATTTAATAAAATCTTAACATTATCATTAGTTAAAAATTGAAAATAAGAATCATGAATGTATCGATTTAACTTGATTTTTTTTTTATGTATAATCAATAATTTTCATGCTTCTGAATTGTTATTTGATAGTGGAAAAGCTATGATTTGTATTTATATAAAAATCCTCAAATAAAAAATTAAGGTTAATAATTTTTTAATTATTGTAAAATTCATGTGTAATTATTGTTGAATTAGTGTATAACCATTATATAACTTGTACAAACCATGCAGGAAACAAAATGCCAATATATTTACACATTATAAATGTTCATCATATGTCGACAAATAATAGGTAATAATTGGTATTCCATGCTTACATGTTATCCCTTGTGTTAATCACAAAAGAATTCAGTAAGAAGATCTTTGTAATGAGTATTACAAGGTGGATGCATTTAGAAAAATATATTTTGATGTGGTGCATCCATTACTCGAAGTTGATCACTATCCTAAAAAATATATAATTAATTGTTCTACCTCTAAAACTTAAAAAGGGTGTGGGTAGATCGAAAAAGAATAGATGAAGAGAATAAAAAGAAGATCAATCTAGAACAACTAGGAAGAGGACTTCCACGCTTCGATACAATAATTGCAAGCAAAATTAATATAATTCCAAGATATGCCAATGAGATAATGCTGAGTAAATCACTGGTGACAATTTTGTGTGAGGATCCAGTTATGTTGGAAGGGTATCGAATAGTTTTAGCAAATGATCAAAATGATTAAACACTATTAGGACAAAATTCATTGTTCCTAGCAGATGCTCAAATAGAGCTCTAGAGTTTTAAGAGGAAGCAGGAGGTTCAATGTTCTAGGTGGAGTCTCAAACATGGGAGGATATGTTCGGGAAGATGATGGGTGGATTTTTTGTTTTGTAATGCATGTTGAACATGTTTTGAAATTATTGTTAAATATTGTAATTAATGACATTTTTATAATTAAATAAAAAGTACTCATGACTCTTTTTCAAAAAACAACCTAACGAGACTTTAGTGGCATTTTAATTAGTCTTTATTATAAAATAATAACACTCATATAAATAAATACATAGTTTTTGTTGATTTTTTTCTAATAATAACTCTTAAGGATGTAAAATGTCACTCGTTATCAAAGTGCATGATAAAAAATATAATATTTAAAAAAATAATAATTACAAAGTAAAAAAAATTCAAATCTTAGGGTGCACTCGGTGTAATTTTTTTAAAAATAAAAAGTTAAAATAGCCCTTAGATGCTAATTCAATATTTTTTTTTATCTTGTTTTCAAGTTACTGTGCTAAAAATCATGAAAACATATTACCCCTAACTACACCATTTGTTTCCATTAAGAAAAGTAAAATTGTTATTTTACTATTTCAATTTACCGTGAAAATGAATCTAAAACTATAATATTTAATGCTACATTAATTCTTATGCCCCTTTTAGTTCTTTTAATAATAATAATAATAATAATAATAATAATTGTAGTAGTAGTGGTGTTATAAAATTTATAATTATATATGTACAATCGACAATTTTCATGCTTTTGAAATATTATTTGATAGTGGAAAGCTATAATTTGTATTTATATAAAAATCCTCAAATAAAAAAAATAGGATTATTGTTCACATAACCCTAATTTTTTAATTATTGTAAAATTCATGTGTAATTATTGTTGAATTAGTGTGTAACCATTATATAAATTGTACAAACCATGTAGGAAACAAAATGCCAATATATTTACGCATTATAAGTGTTCATCATATGTCGACCAACAATAAACAATGATTGGTATTCCATGCTTACATGTTGTCCCTTGTGTTAATCACAAAAGAATTCATTTAGAAGATATTTGTAATGAGTATTACAATGTGGATATATTTAGAACAGTATTCTTTAATGTGTTACATTCATTACTTGAAGTTGATCACTATCCTAAAAAAAATATAATTAATTGTTCTACCTCCAAAAATTAAAAAGAGTGTGGATAGATCAGAGAAAAATAGATAAAGAGAAAAAGAAAAAGATCAATCTAAAACAACTAGAAAGAGAGCTTTCACACTTCGATACAACATTTGCCAGCAATATGAATATAATTCTAGGATACACCAACAAGATAATACCGAGTAAATCACTGGTGATAATTTTGTGTGAGGATCCAGTTATATTGGAAGGAGATTCTATAGTTTTAGCAAAGGATCAAAAGGATTCAACACTATTAGGAGAAAATTCATTGTTCCTAATAGATGCTCAAATAGAGGCTCGAGAGTTTTAAGAGAAAACATGAGGTTCAGTGTTCCAGGTGGAGGCTCAAACATAAGGGGATATGTTTAGGAAGATGATGGGTGGATTTTTTGTCTGGTAATGCATGTTGAATGTGTTTGGAAATTATTGTTAAATACTATAATTTATGACATTTTTATAATTAAATGAAAACTACCAATGACTCTTTAAAAAAAAAATAATCTAATGACTTTTATGGCATTTTAGTTAGTCTTTATTACAAAATAATGACACTCATGTAAATAAATACATATTTTTTTATTGATTTTTTCTTTTTAACATTAACTTTAAGAATGTAAAGTGTTACCATTATCAAAGTGTATGATAGAAAATGTAATTTTTTTAAAAAAAATAATTGCAAAGTGAAAAAGATCAAATCTTGAGGTGCACTCAGTGTAATTTTTCATTAAAAAAAAGTTAAAATAGCCCTTAGACACAAATTCAATATTTTTTTTCTTGCTTTCAAGAGCAATTTAATTTTGTTAATGGGCTAAAAATCAACATATCACCCCTAATGAGGCCATTTGTTTTCATAAAGTGTTATTTTACTATTTCAATCTATCATGAAAATGAATCTAAAACTATAATATTTAATGCTACATTAATTTCTATGTCCTTTTTAGTTCTTTAATAATAATAATAATAATAATAATAATAATTGTAGTAGTAGTGTTATAATATATATATATAAACTTATTAGGTTTTCATGACTTTTAAGTTTAATTTTTTAAATTTTTACTATATTTTTATTTTTATTTTTATTTTTTAATTTTATAAATAGACTACTTGTCTTGTCTTGTATTTTTATGATTAAAAAAATTTATAATAAAAAAGTATAAATTTTTATTCTAAAATTTATTTTGAATATCTATGTTATTATTTGTTTTTTATTTTTAACAAATAATAATAATAATAATAATAATAATAATAAAATCTGATATTTTACGTATACGTATAAACAAGAAAAAACGCAATCACGGCATAATACGGCAATCCTCGAAAGTCCACACGTCTCTCACCTGCGTTTCTGCTTTTGTGACCAAGAAAACCTCGAACCTCATCCTCATGGACTCTCATAAACCTCAATTGCTTTACAGCAATCATCCATCAAAATCAACGCAAGGTTCGTACGTACGTCTACAGTACACCCATTCTTTTACCTTTTCTTTGTCAATGCAACAGTGTTTAGGTTTCTTTGCCTTTTGTCTTGGTGCTAATGTTGTGATGGGTTAGGGTAGGTAGGTATTGATGGCCTTGTTTGATTTGTCCAAAAACTACATTCCCACATGCTTTAAGGAAAGAAAGTGATAATATGGTATGTGTAACTTCGTTGGGATTTTTTCTTACTTTTTTTCTTCTTGCATGCAACCCCTTTAAAGGAAAGGCGATGATATTATGATATATGTAATTTTGTTGGGATTTTTTTTAATTTTTTTTCTTCTTGCATGCAACCCCTTTAAAGGAAAGACAATGATAATATGGTATGTGTAACTTTCTTGGGATTTGTTTTTTACTCCTTTTGTCTTGTTCATCAATTACATGATTCAATGCCTGCTTGAACAAACCCCAGTTCCCCAAAAAAGTATTTTCTTTTATTGGTTCCTTTGTTTTGTCTGAGGGTCCATTAATTAACATTATCAAATTATTTTTTTTTTATTAAAAAAAAAGTGTTAGGAGGAGATCTAGGATTGTATGCAAGGAGGATTTCTTGAGAAGCTAGATCCAGTCATGGATGATGAAGGTGACCCGTTTCCTCAGTTAGGGAGTGTGTAC
>Ga0325402_1004777_pt1 | contig 12556 bp, 15 predicted proteins | sample PopdelMetagenome_22_FD_207212 | JGI IMG/M metagenome (GOLD analysis project Ga0325402, IMG submission 207212) | Populus deltoides microbial communities from Bellville, Georgia, United States - Xylem-PdKOR-R3 | ecosystem: Host-associated > Plants > Phyllosphere > Stem > Wood/Secondary xylem... | reverse complement strand
GATAAATAAATAATCATAATTCCATGTCTTGATTAGATGGTATATCACACAATCCATGATGTTACATTCATTGATTCCGCATTGATACGCATCCATGACAGTCAAACAAGAGGTCTTGATTGGGGAACTCAGATTTCTGAATGAATTTGTACTGTATGTATTTGGATGGACACCATCTGTATAACATTTTGAATTCTCCGAAGGCTCTTTGGCAGCATTGAGTATCTTCACTGTTTAATGTAGTCTTTACAAATACAAAAATATACAACGTTGGAAAAAAAATTGTTCAATAAAAAATACAAGAACTCCTTATCAATGTCTCTCATTTTTCTGGATTAAACGTTTTAAACACCATTTTTTTTTGTCTCACAACTGAGTAATGTTTGGTAGCTTCACAACATTTAAGCGGTCATCACACATTATACATGGATCTTGTGTTCCATGAAGCTACCATTTCATAGATAGGATTGCTTTCCTTAATGTCACACCAATTGTCTCATAGGATTGCATACTAGTTTTCAAACCCCTCTTCTTTGCTATCCCGTATGCATGCTAGTTTACCAATCATCTCATATAAACATATTTCTCTTCTTTTATCGTTGTATCGTGTCATATATTGCGTCCTCCATCATAGGAGTGAAAGAGACGGAGTTGGTTTGGATTTCTGTTACTAATTGTTGTTGCTACCGAAACAACACCTGAGACGATGAGGATTAAATAACCCAACCACCTACTCATTTCCTTTTCTTTTTGTTGACAACTTTCTGAATTTCATTCAAAGTTTAGAAACACGTACATTACTGTCCGCTAGGTCTATCAAATAGGGAGGTACATCCTCCATAATACTAGTCGCCAGACTTTCATACTTGGCTAAATTAGCTAAAGAATGATCTAGTCTATTGTACCCTCTTCTACTATGCCCACAAGAGAATTCATGGAAAGAATTTGCAATATAGAGTATGTCCCTAAGATAACTGAGAGGCAATCATCATCAGAGTTGCATTTTTTCATGAGGTTCGCAATCCATATCTAGCTTAATATGGGAGAAACCTGCTTCTTGAGCTTCGCCAATAGGGATTGATTGTTGTAGAGGAATTGATCTGCAAGCACTTAGTAGAACCTATCCCTTATGGTCTTGAATGATTATACCTAAACCACATGAGGAGGCAAGTAAGGCAGCGTCAGTGTTGATTTTGATGAAGTTTTCCGGTGGTGGTTGTCATGTTGACGTCTCTTGATTGGGAGACCAGACCATAGTAGTCGCTTTTTGATAGTGCTGCAAAGTTGATTGAGCAATATGAATAGAACTCGATGTTGAAACAGCCGAGCGTTTCTGGATTACCACAAGGCCCACGTAATCATATTTCCAAACTCAGCTACATTATCATCTTCGCTTAAAATGGAATCAACAAGCCATTGCATATCATCAGTATTATGTGTAGAGGCAGCTAAAAGAGAAGGGCGAAGAATACTCCAGGCTGATCGAGAAAGAGTGCAATTTCTGAGAATGTGAAGAGAGTACTCCATTGGTGCTCCACATCGAAAACAAGCCGGCGAGTCCACTATACTGCGTCTGAACAGATTCTCTCTTGTAGCCAACGAATTATGCAAGCATTTAAATAAAAAGTGTAACTTTTGGAGTTATTGACAGTAACCACACACGCTTCCATATCTTTCTAGTTCGCTCATCAGAATTACTTGTGCCGGGTTCATGTCCTTGCTGTAAATTCAAAGCCACCTGGTAAGCACTCTTAACAGTGAAAGAAGTAAAGTGCCATACCCGTCGATCTGCAATGCCTCTTATACCGATCGGAATTTTGTTTAATCTGGGCTGCCTCAGAAGGTAGAAAAAATTGCTCGATAAGAGTATCATTCCAGCTACCATTCACATGAATCAGACTCTGAACCTTTGCAAGAGTTTGAGGTGCTGACCACACTTGAAAACCATGTTGCTCTTGTAACCATTTATCACGCCAAATTCTAATACAACTCCCATCCCCCCCTCGTCATCTGCATCCTGCATCGAGTATCCTTTTACCCTCTAACAAACTCCCCCATGTATAGCTCATACGATCTTTAGGATTAGCATCTGCCAATGAGCAATTTGGAAAATATTTTGCAGACAATATCCTACATAACAGAAGATTGGGACCTTGAAGTAATCTCCTCCCTTGCTTTGCCAGCATAGCTAAGTTGGAAGAATGAAAATCTCTAAATCCTAATCCTCCCTTTGTTTTAGGCAAACATGAACGAGACCATTTCACAAGTGAACTCTCCTCTTTATTTTTTGTCCCCGCCAGAACCTGGCAATAACCACTCCAAATCCCTTTGTCGATATTGAATTGCGCAACGGCTTTGATTAAAACTTCTTTTCCTGCCACCGATGAAGCTTCTCTTTCCACCCCTTCAACTTCCTCAGAACTCGATCACGAAGCATCGAAAACACTCGTTTCTTTGACTTTCCAATTATAATCGGTAGGACCAAGTATTTTCATTACTCACAACTGTCTTTACTTGCATCCTCCCTTGGATTAAAGTTCATTGAGATCGTGGCACATTTCGGCTATATGAGAGAGCTGACTTATCAAAATTAATCCTCTGGCCTGAAACCTCCTTATAGCACTGCAAAGTTTGACCGAGTATCAGTTTCTTGAACCGTGGCTCTTGCAAAAAGAAGACTATCATTCGCCAAACAAAAAGAGAGGAACTGTCGATGCTTGTCTGCATATGGCAACTCCATGCAATCTCCCTTCATGTTCTGCCTTTTTGAGTAGTGCCGAAAAACCTTCTACACAAAGGAGGAAGAAGATATGGAGAGGGTGGAGCCCCCTGCCCCAGTCCCCTCGATGGTGAAAAAGTTTTCCCTAGAGACTCGTTAAGCAGAACAGCATAGGATACAGTAGTTACACAATTCATAATCAAAGATACCCAATCATAATGAAAAGCCACCTTCAACATTGCAGCTTCTAAAAAGGACCATTCTACTCTATCATATGCTTTGCTCATGTTTAGTTTAAGAGCTAAATGACCTTCAGTATCAGATGCTTTGGTGAAGAGCTACAACAAGGACCTCCTCTTGTGAGAATTTCCTTGCAAGCAAATTATACATATCTCTTGTCACCCTTGTTTCCATTGCATCTATCACTCTCTCTAGATTATCAGGCCTTGAAAATGTAAAAAGATTATTAAAATAGTCCTCCAATGCACCTGTCATCTCGTCCTCTTTCTCTGCTCCGTCTCTTTGTGAATTCTTGACGAGTCACATTATTCTGTTCCGCTCTGTCTATTTGAGGCTCTAGTAAGGGAAAAAGATGTTCTTGTGCCCCTCTTTTAGCCAAGCTACCCGTGATCTTTGGCACCACATCCAAGGGAGAAGCTAGGAATTGTTTTTATCTTGGGATGTAATATATATAAATTATTTTTTAAGATTAATTATTAATTTATATATATAAATTTATCAAGGTAACAATAAAGTTTGAAATCCAAATACATAACACAAAATATATAAAAAAATAAAATTTGAAGTACATAAAAATAAAAATAAAATACACTATCAAAGTTGCACCCTTCGATGTTTTGTACAATAGACTTTATTTATGATCGAATCCGAATCAATATTTTCAACAAGCTCTCGTTTAATGTAAATCATCATAGAATTCGTTAAGAACTCCTTTTTCATTTTATTGCGAAGCACAATTTTAATATGTTTCATAGCTGAAAATGCCCGCTCTGTAGTGGCAAAGGAAACATGCAAAGTCAAAATAAAACGAATCAACTTGTCAATCAAATGATAATTTTGTGACTTATTTGTTTCAGCTAATCCTCGACATAATTCAGAAATGGTAGATATATTCCGAAAACTCTTATGATGAATCACACCAATCTGATAATGCTCTAGCTGAGATCTCAAATAATACATCTCTTGTTCATTGAAATATTCAGGATAAAATTTCTCAGCAAGCTTATAAATAGCATCAGCTTTAAATGATTTAAAGTTGTCCTTAAGTTCTATAGCAGAGCTAAGTACAATTTATATTTTTTTTATTTGAATTATTTTATAAAATTGAAATTTGTTTTCAATTTCATACCCTTTTAATTTTTTCATTTATTAGATTTGATTCTCGTTCTTTTAATTACTATTTATTTTATTTGAGATTTTTTTTTGCGATTCTATCCTTCATTTTTTATTGTTATGTTTTTTTACCTTGGCAAGTTTTTAAAATTGATATATATATTTCTGAATTCATACTTTAACATTGATCTAGGCTTCTTGGTTGAGCCTAAATCTAGGATTTAATGAGTTGAGAATTTGGGACATTAACCTAGGTTTAAGAGATTCATCTAGGTTTATTTTTCTTAGGCTTATGTTTTTTTTCCAGTTTCATCATTTAACATTTAATTTAATTAGAGATTGAGCTCTATTAAATTTTTTTATTTGTTTTCTATAGGATTTTTTTAATAATTTTAAAAATAATCGGGGTTATCTCAGGTCTTTTTATTTCTCATTCTTTGTTAAATCTAGTTGCTTTTTTTAATTGAATATTTTTTTTATTTTCAGCTTTTAATATTTGGTTGATTGAAATTGGGCTCTTTATTTTATTTCGATTTGGGTTTCATGGGGTTTTCACAGTCTCGTGCTCTGAATCACGAGTTTTACAAGTTAACCATATTTAGTCCAGGTTGATCCAGTGTGTTGTCGTCTCAATTATTTTTTAAAATAAATATATCATTAATTCAATATTTTAAAAGTGCATTGAGTTTTTTACTTTCAAATATTATTACATTTTTTAAAGGTCAGAAAAAAAAATCCAACTCATGACATATTAGGGTGAAAATCTAGTTAAAAAAGGCAACTTATCATTAAAGCATAAGTCTCAATTTCTCAACTTGAGACATCGGTCTCACATGTCAAAAAAGTAAAAATATTCCTTTTTTTTTATTCATATATTCATTTGGTCCTTCAATTTTATATTTGATATATGTGAGTCTCAAGGTCCGTGGATTAGATTTGCGCAACCACTTCAACTATGTTAGCATGAAGAAAAAAGATAAGCTATACTAGGTATGGGAAAAAAACTCAAATGGGTGCGTTTGTTTTTCGGAAAGTGATTTCAGGGAAATCACTTTCCAAACTTTCCTATATTTGTTTGTCATTAGAAAAATTGGTCAACGAAAAATAGTTTCCAGTTAACGGAAAACACTTTCCTTTCAAAGGAAAATTTGGCTTGATTTCTAGGAAAATGATTTTCTTTTATTTTGAGACATAGGTCTTACATGTCAAAAAAATAAAAATCCTCCTTTCTTTTTTTTTGGTCCATATATTCATTTGGTCTCTCAATTTTATATTTGATATATGTAAGTCTCAAGGTACGTGGGTTAGATTTGCATAACCACTTCAACTATGTTAATATGAAGAAAAAAATTTAAGCTATACTAGGTATGGGAAAAAACTCAAAGAGTGCGTTTGTTTCTCGGAAAGTGGTTTCCAGGAAATCACTTTCCAAACTTTCCTGTCTTTATTTGCCATTAGGAAAATTGGTCAACGACAAACACTTTCCGGTCAACGGAAAACACTTTCCTGTCAAAGAAAAATTTGGTTTAATTTCTAGGAAAGTGTTTTCTTTTTATTTTAGGCAGAAAACACTTTCTAGAAGTTGTGAAAAAATTAAAAATATCATATTATTTGCTGATTATGTCAAATTTGATCCTTAAACTTTTGATTGCTATATATTTTGTTTGAATCTTTTTTTTTTTCAAATTCAACCCTTAAAATTTGATTTAATTTGATTTTTTTTTATTAATTTTGGTCTTTATTTTTATGATTGTTATTTACTTTTCTCTTATTATTTTTTAAATTGAAATTTTTTATCTATCAAATTTGGTCCTCATTCTTTTGATTGTTACTTATTTTATTTAAAATAATTTATGAAATTGTAATTATTATTATTTTAATTTCATCATCTTTCAATTTTTTTATTTGTTAAATTTGATCTCTATTATTTTAATTATTATTTATTTTATTTGAGATAATTTTTGAAATTAGATTTTTTTCAATTCCATTCTCATTCAACTTTTTAATTTGTAAGATTTGTTCCTTATTATTTTAATAAACTTGAAAAAAAAATAAAACATTAATAAGCTATTTTTCAATTCATTTTCCATAATATAACCAAACACTAGAAAATGTTTTCCAACTTACTTTCCATGACACTACCAAACATCGAAAAATAATTTACTTTCCAAGAAAACCACTTTCCAAAAGGAAACTACTTTCCTGCAAACAAACGGGGAAAATTAAGTTTTTTTTTTTAAGTTTACTATGCGAGATAGATGAAATTTTTGTTAAAAATAATTTAGTAGTCTAAAAAAAATATGATAGAACTTCCTTTTCCTTTTGGTCACCTAAAACCGAACTTAATGGATATTTTATTTCCTAGCTTTTGTTATTAAAAGTATGCATGCTTCTTTAATAACTATGAATTTTTATGACTTTTTTTCCACTTGGCTACACCCACCTCAGCCTTTTAAATACCTCCATCTTTGACCACATCATCTCCTCTTTTCGCAATAAATCCTCTAAATTCCCTCTCAATGTTTTCCTATTTAAGTACATTATATTCTGATTATGATAGTTACTGTAAATCCTTCGGACGCTTCTTTAAATCACAAATCTGTCTAGCAATGTTGCCAAAAGTACTCTTATTCCATTCTTTTAATTCTGCAACGCAAGCAAGAAGCTAAAATCCGGGAAGTAGAAGCTAATATATATGATCTAGGATGATTTTGCCACACACCTTCATCGTTGTTTCCTCACAACCTTCTTCCCCAACCCACATGGATTCAAAGAGAAAAGATCTATCTTGTTTTTTCATGAATCGATTCTCAATTAAAGTGGGACTTATTCTTAAAATAAAATAGTTGCACTTGTTCTCAAAATAAAATAGGTTTGTCTTCCCAAGTAGTGGATAGCTATTGACGTGGTTCAAATAGCATCATTCCTGGACAATTTGATGTAACTCGGAGATGGTTAAGTTTTTAGGTTGAGATGATTTTTTGACACTTCCAACCCCTTTAGAATTTAAAATAAAAATATATGAATCAAGTAAAGAGCCTCTTCACTATCTTAAAAATACCATCAATATTTCCTATCACTAGGACAAGAACAAAATTCTTGTAACTTAGCCAATTTATAGCTGATATATAATTTGTGTTTCCTAGCAAAGTTATTTTTATCCTTATCAGAGAAGATATACTTTAGTTGTCACCGTAATCGGTGGTTAGTACCCAAGGCCAAAGCTAAATGTGGTGGAATCAAATTATTCTCATAACTATCATGTTTTAGGTTGCTTATGATTGTTACAAGCCCTACAATACTGTTAACTTTAGAACACGGGAAGATTGTGAAGGGATTTAAAGGAATTCCTTCGAAGAGACCAGTTTTGTACATTGGTAATCACATGTTACTATAGTTTCCTTTGGAGTGATTTTTATATATCATGTTAATTTGAGGATGAAATTTATTTTATATTTAAAGTGTTTAAATTGTTGGTAGGAGAAACTACCAATAGTGGCTTAGAAACACTTAAGGAATATAAAACAAGCTATTTTATATAAAAAACACAATCTTATATATATTGAAAAAAACACTCTCAAACTCTCATCCTTTTCTTCTTTCTAGTGTTTTTCTCTTTATTTTCCACACAAAATAACCATAAGCTAGCTGCCTATTTATACACAAAATGACAACATGAAAAAAATCAAAGTTTTAAGTGTGAATGATGGTGGTTAGTGGTAGTGTGAAGGCGGCTGGTAGCTGCTAGTTAATGATTGGTGGTTATCATTCTTGACCTTCTAGAGTTAGTTTACTACAACAAATTCCATGCCTTAAACTCAATCGAGGGATGTTATTCCAAGCATGAACTTCAATATGGTAAATGCCTCACCCTTCAATGGATTTGTAAAAATATTTGCAACTTAATCATTTATTTTGCAAGATATCAATTCAACTTATTTGTTCTTCTTATGCTCTCGGATAAAATAATGACGTGTATTGATGCTGTTACTTCTTTCATGATACACTGGGTTTTTTGCCAATACAATCGCTAACCAATTATCAATATAAATCTTCGTATGATTTTGTTAAGGAAATCCCAAATGCTTCAGCATATTCCTTAATCATATTAAATGGCACACAACTGAGTTGGTAGCAACATACTCGGCTTCACAACTTGATAAAATCACTATCAATTGCTTCTTGGATGACCATGTGAAAGATGTACCTCCCATAAAAAAGATAAATTATGTTGTGCTTTTCCTTTCATCCAGTTCTCTACCATAATCATTATTTGAGTAGCTAGTAAGGTTGAAGTTTTTACTTGAAGTATAGAACATACTTTCATTCATCATTCCTTTGATGAAGCAGATAATTCTTTTTGCTACATTCAAGTGAGACTAATCTAGTGTCTCTATATATTTGCTGATAAGTCTTACTCCATATATTATATCCAGTTTGGTACATGTCAAGTACCTCAAGCTTTCTACTAAGCTTTTAAAGTAGGTTAGATACATGTCATACTTTACTCTTCCTCGATTCCAATCCACTCTCAACTCGGATTGCAGTTTTTCATCTTGAACTTCTTAAGAATGTTGGTATAACCACTTTGGGATACAAAAAATCTCATCTTCTTTATGTATCACTTCTAGGTCAAGAAAGTGTATCATCAGACCAATGTTTGTCATCTCAAACTCATGTACCATATGTTTTTTGAATCCTTAAACATGGTAGGATTATTGCCGGTGATAATCAGATCATCGACATATAAGCATGCAGATAGTGTACTTCCATCAAAAGTTTTCTTCATATACATTGCGTGTTCATATGGACACTTTTCAAATTCATTTTTTTTAGAAATACCTGTCAATTCTGGTATTTCAAGCATGCATAACTTGCTTGGCTATATACAGCTTTCTTCAACTTATATACTTTATTTTTATTACTAGCTTCAATGTATCCAAGTGGTTGTTCAACATAGATCTCTTCTTCTAAGAAGCCATTTAGAAATGTTGGCTTCATATCAAGTTGATAGATATTTTATCTATATTATGCAGCTAGTGAGATTATTAGTCTGGTTGTATCTAGCCAAGCTATATGAGTAAATACTTCTCCATAATCAATACCTTTTCGTTGCTTGTAGTCTTTTACCACTAATCTTGTTTTGTACCTTTGTACTTTGCATTTTGCATTTTTTTGTATTATAAACCCATTTGACACCAATTGTTTTCCTGCCTTTGGGTAGATCAGTCAGCTTCTAGGTATCATTCTTTTTAATAGCATGTATTTCTCCATCTATTGCTTCTATCTATTTCTTTTCTGTTAGCTTTATTGAAGCTAAGTGAGTCACTGTCTATAAAGAAACAAAACAGATTCGTATCTTTAATGAATTTAGTGGCATCATACAAATCTTTCAACTTTCTCATCCTTTTTGGTTCTTCTAATAAGGATACTGATAATGGTGGTGGTGGTGATCCTAATATTAATGTGTTTCTTTTATTGAATACAAGGAATATGTGTATCAAAGTTTATAGCTCATCTGCTGATACTATCAGACTTTTTGTAAGTACTGTTGATACTTTTTCTTTATCTTCAAGGATCATATCAGTACTGATCCATTTGATTTATTCTTGATCCTCATTTCATTGCCAAGTTATATCTTTTTTAAAGATAACATCTTTACTCATAATGACCTTTTTTGTGATGAGATTATACAACTTGAATTCCATTTTTCTATCACCATATCCGACAAAGATGCATTTCTCATTTTTATCATCATGTTTGGTCATTCTTGCCTCTGGATCTTTGCATAAGCCACATAAAAAAAAGACTTGAAGATGAGTACCACTTGGTTTGTGACCACTCCATTGTTTTTCTAGAGAGACAACTTACAGACTTCTGGTTGGGCATTGACAATAGATACATTACACATGATATAACTCCGGCCCAATATTGTTTGGGCAATTTCTTTGCTTTGAGTAAGCATCTTGCCATATCAAGAATAGTTCGATTATTTATCTCAGCAACACCATTCAGTTGTGGTGTATATGTTAATGTTGTCAATGCCTTGTTGTTTACATAAAACTTTAGTGTCATTTGATGTATATTCTCCACCTTGATTAGATCTCAAGTTTCTGATGTTATAGCCACTCTGTTTTTTAACAATTGCTTTATACTTTTTTTTTAAAAAATAACACTTTTGACTTTCTCTTTATAAAGTATACCCATATCAAACTGTTATAGTCATCAATGAAAGTGAGGAAGTATTTATTATGTTTAGTTACATTAACTTTATGGGACCATACACGTCAGTATGCATTAACTCCACTGGTTTCTTTACTTTTCAATTAACCTCTATGGCAAAACTAGTTTCATAATGCTTGCTGAGGAACTCTCACATGCTTTCTTTGGATGATCAATATGAGGCATGCCTTTGACTATTTTCTTACTTGCTAGCATCTTCAAACTTGTGAAATTTAGATGTTCAAGTTTTAGATGTCAGGACCACATTTCATTATTGGTGATAACTCTCAAACACTTTGTTATATCATATTGAATGTTTAAAGGAAACATCCTATTTTTGGACATCTTCACATAGATAATTAATCTCTCATTGTCATTCTTGACTGTAAGATGATAATCATTCATGTAGAGAGTATAACTTTTCTTTAGAAGTTGGCCTAAACTCAACATTTTATGCTTTATGTCTAAAATATAGTAAACATCTGCGATGTAGTTATGACCTCCATTCTTACTTGATTGGGATGTTGTCTTTACCTTTTATTAGAACTTTTAAAGTATCTTTAAAAGTAATTTTTCCTTGCACAGTCTCATCTAGATCAACAAACAGCTCTTGTTGTCCACATATGTGATTATTGGCTCTATAATCTAGATAACAGACATCCTACTAGTTCTCACCTAATCCTTGTTGGATAAATAAAGTAGTAAGACCTCTTATAGTGTTCTTTTTCTCTGCATAATTAGCTTGTCATGTACCTTTGATGGAGCTTTTTTTTAGCATTCAGTGCTACAATGCCCAAACTAATTGCATCTATAACACTAAATATTATTTTTGTCATGTTTATTGTAAGTACCTCCTATTCCTCTAGGAGTATATGCTTGATGACCTCGTTCTCCTCTAGTGGTGTTTCTACCACCTCTGCCTCTGAATCATGTATTCCAAGATCTTATTTCTTAAGATCATTGAAGTCATCATCGTCCTTGTTAACCCCTTTCTCTGGTGGTATATCCATTTGTTGAAGTCCTTTCTTGTTCGTATTTATCTTCTTTGAGGGATAATTTTGATTTCAAGGCATACTTTATTGATTTATCCCTACTTCTTTTCATAATCTTATGTTCATTAGCTTGCAAAAAACCTAGAAGCTAATCCACTATTAACTTGTCCAATTCTTTGGACTTTTTAATAGCCACAACAACATAATCAAATCTTGGATCTATGAATCTTAAGATTTTCTTAGTAATTCAAGTTTATGTAAGGGTTTCTCCATATCTTCTCATCTGATTGATTATCACCATAATTCTTATATGATAATCAAAAATAGATTTTGAGGACTTCATTTGCAATGATTCAAATTCACCTCGTAAAGTTTGGATTCAAATCTTTTTGGTTCAAATAGTAAAGAATCGATCTGACTTGATTAGAAATGGGTCAAAACTAGGTGGAACTAGTAAAAAAAAATGATTTTGGACTTAGGACGGTTCATTGGTATTGATCTAGGAATATTCTCTGATTGGCGAATCAACTCAATTATAAGCTCGACTAGATGGCTTGGAGGCCCGGATTAGGCGACGCAGCTCAACTTGATTATGGTTTAGCACGTGAACTCCACTCGTCTTCTTCCGTGTAACGTATGGATTGCGCATGGTGAACATGGCAGAATCTTCAGGTTGCATGTATGGTTCACCGCGGGCTCTAATAGGGCTAGTATTTGCATCGTTAGATTCGTAATGAAGAACCCTACATCATGGTATGATCAAATTGTGTTTTGAACAATTTTGAAAATTCACATGTATCTTAAAAACACCTATGTTATTTGACAAATCAGGCTCTGATACCAATTATTAATAGAAGAAAATACTAATGGTGGCTTAGAAACACTAAAATGAGATAAAACAAGCTCTCTCTCTCTTTTATTAAAAAAACAATGTTACATATATTAAAAAAAAAACTCATGCTCTCACCTTTTTTTTTTTCTCTCTCTAGTATTTCTCGTTTTATTTTCCACACAAAATTAATAACCATAAGCTAGCTGTCTATTTATACCCAAAATGACAACATGAAAAAATCAAAGTTTGAAGTGTGAATGATGGTGGTTAGTGGCAGTGTGAATGCGGCTGGTGGCTGCTAGTGAGTAGCCGGTGGTTGCCATTCTTGATCTTCTATAGTGAGTTCACTGAGCATAAATAGCTTTGCTGAACTCAACTCTCCATGCATACCACTTTCAGGGTGAACAATTAAAGTTAATCTGGTCAGAACAATCAGAG
>Ga0325402_1004776_pt1 | contig 12557 bp, 6 predicted proteins | sample PopdelMetagenome_22_FD_207212 | JGI IMG/M metagenome (GOLD analysis project Ga0325402, IMG submission 207212) | Populus deltoides microbial communities from Bellville, Georgia, United States - Xylem-PdKOR-R3 | ecosystem: Host-associated > Plants > Phyllosphere > Stem > Wood/Secondary xylem... | reverse complement strand
GCCCGCGGCAGCGCGCGGGCATGCCATCTCGTGTAATTTAATATATATATATATATATATATATATATATATCATTTCTCCTAAGCAACCATAGAAAATTGAAAGAAAAAACTCCACGATGTAAAATTTAGTAATTTATGAGATTGGTGTTCGTGATACACTGTAATCCATATTATTTTCCAGTTAAATACTAAGACATTGCAAGCGTGTTTTTTTTTATATATAAATAAAACTAATAACTCAAGTTATAATCCCAACTAATTAAATAAGTTGGATTTATTTGAATCATATGAAAAAAACAGACGCAATGATAACAAACAGGAAAACACACACACACAACTACATGAGAAAAAAAACTTTATCAAAAAACAAAAAGATAGGTCATCTATCTGGTTGTGTTTAATGAATTTATCTATTAAAATTAATTTTTAATAGAAATCGACACATATATAAAATTTATTGAATAAAAAGAAATGAAAAAAAAAAACTATACAAGGTTGTTCATAAAAAAAATTATAAAAAATAAATATTTAATCTATATAAAATAAAAAAAATCAGATAGATCATACTAACCTCTTAAAAAATTAAACATACTCAATAATATAATTCAAAAATAATTTCTATTTAAAAAAGGCTAAAAAATAATAAAGAAGAAGTATTAATTAAAATATAAATCTAAATATTATTTTAAAAAAGACATAAAAAAGAAGTATTAATAAAAAAAAATAAAAATTTAATCAAAATAGAAAGAAAAGCATTAGGTCGGACGATATTGGTTGGCAAACCAAGCCAAGCTTTTAGCCCAAAAGGCCCGCACTCAAGCCTTTTTTAAGTTTTTTTTTTTTTTGGGGTGGATGCCATGTCATTCATCTTATGTTTTGACAAAAAAATAGAAGATATGACGTCTATAATTCGCTAGATTCTCGTCATTATAGTAGCTGTAAAAACAAAGTTGTTGTTTTTGCCACTCCAAAATCCATTTTAAACTCGTTTTTTTATCTAAGACGTCTAAAAAACACCTTTAAAACCTTGTTAACCAATTAATGACATTCAAAAATACAAAAAACAGCCCCAAAATTAATAATCAACCCAAAACAAAAATCTTCTCAAGCTCAAATATGTTTTTTCAGGTGCTTTTAATGTAAAAAAAAACACTTAATCTTAACTCTCCTAATTAAATAGAACTATTTGATATAAAAATCGATCGTTTTAATGATTGAAATCATCTCTAATGAAAAATTTCTTTCTCTATGCTGGAATCCAGCAACCCTCTCTTTTTTCTCTAAAAAAATAACTGAAAAAAAAAGGAAATAAAGTTTAGTATCAAAATTGAATTTTTAAAAATTATAAAGACTAGTTAAACTTAATATCTAAAAAAATATAGGACTAAAATAAACTTTTCAAATAAATCTCAAAACAATTACCTATTTTACCCGTTCTTTCAACTTAAATCCTTATTTTGCATGGATAACAACCAGATCCATGAATTTTGTTTTATTAACAATCATATTAAATTAATTACATGTTTATTTGAAATATATTTGACATGTATTGAAGAGATGTAGTCCAAGTTTTTTTTGCTATAAAAACAAATCAATTTACTATACAAAGCAGAAAGCAAGGCTAACAAAATTAACCTCTCCGGAGTGATATTCAACCCTTTCTTTTTAATATATTTGTTTCTTTTTTCAGTCCACGTGTATTCATTTTTATTATTTTCTCTAATTAATTTCAAATTGTATGCTAATATTTTCCTTTCTTTAAACACTAACGTCATATTTGATACGAATATATTTCAAGCAAATGGCAGCAACAAAGCAGAATTGCATCGAGGCTGGCTGAAAACATGTTTTTATTTACATACATCCAGTGTATTTAGCTGAAGTACCAGCAGTAAGACGAGTATATGTAAAAAGAAGTTCCCATAGCATGCCAGTATATGATTGCACATACATACCAGGGGGAAAACTGCGTTTTCTTTTTATTCTTATGCCTAACTTTGTCTATGAACTCGCACCAAAAACACGGATTCTCTGTTCAATTGGAACCCGGCAGCACGGACAAGTAGCTTTCCCCTTCTTCCCGTAATTATCACTGCAACTTGCACATATAACTTGGTGAGCACAAGGGAGGAAAACAACAGAGACTTCATCTTTTAGACAAATCATGCATTCCCTGTCACAGTTGGCTCCTTTCTCAGACGAATTTTCCAGTTTATCTAATTCATGAAGCAACCTAGCAATTGTTTCTCCTTGGGGCTTTGTCCTCTCAGACTTTCCCGAGGGCAAAGCATTTGACTGATTATTCAACTCAGTGGACTCTGCAGCAGATTTCAGACGTGAAAACTCTTGTTCAAGTCTTTGGAGATCATCCTTGTGGCGCTGGAAGTCAATCTCTATCTTTAGGCGCAAAGCCTCAAGCTTCCTTTTATTTTCAGCCTCAGCAGCTTCCTTGGCGCATCTTTCCTCTTCCACTAAGGTCAAAGCTTGCTCTTTGGCCTTCATCTCCTGCCTCCACTTCACCTGTAATAATAACATTTCATGGAATAACTGCTTCCCTACTATAGTTGAAGATAGGTAGAATGCATCCATAACCAATTCTGGAAACAAAGAACTGATTACTTAAACAGTTGCGGCAAAATTGAGAACTAGGCAACTAGGTTGCTAACTATATCAAACAGTTGGCTCTAAGACAACTGGTGCGATCCAAAAAAGGCTACTGAACAGAGTCTTGAAGGAATACAGCCTACCAAATGGCTTAGTAGACCATGAAAAACAGAATGTTGGCAACAAAATTCAAAGACACAAGCACAATAAACTAGGATAGATTTTATTTTAAACGGTGTTTAACTTGCAGATTCCAGCTTTCAAAAATAATGTCAAGTTTTATCATATAGTCTAAACTAGAGAGTGCAACAAGGAATCAGTATTCATTCAACCATAATCAAAATTTGATCACATATCAAACAAAACAAACAGAAATAATTGAGAGTTTCAATCAAAACTATGGAACAATGGTGTCAAAGCAATGCATGCATCTTCTCAAAAGCCACAGATAATAATTATGAAATATTGACCAGTTTTGGAACATCAAATGCATCATAAAATATGAAATAAAAATAAGTAAAATAGATATGCGTATGGCTAAATGTATATGATGTCACGAACAAGTAACAATGTATGGCTAAATGTATTTTATCATGTAAACAATGATAACTCACTAGGCTTCTCTAAATCACATCACCGTCAAAACAAAAGGATAGTTTGGTAACCTTCTTTGATTGCATTCTCACTCATTTTTATGTCGTAAACTGATAAAGGAAAGTAGACAATGATTCAATATAAAGCTTAAAAAGGTTATGGAAGTTCTGTATCCAGGCAAACTACCACTTTGGAGTGCATTTTGAGGGTCATGGCACCTAGCTGGTCTCACTGGTGTTACCTTGCATACCCATGCAACTTTGCACTAGTAGGAGGGGCCACACTCTCAAAAATAATAAGATAACACGTAAGCTTACAGGTCCACATAATCATGGGACATCAACTAGTTCTTACAAGAAAGAAAGAAGATGGGACAAGGAAAATTCTAAAGATTAAGATGCTAGATCCAGTTTTTTTATTAAATAATAATAAACAAGTATTTCAGGTAGCAGACATTGGAAATCTTGAAAGTTTTTGCCATTCCCTTCCTACTTTCAATGATGTATAACTAATCTTTCCCGAGTAATATTTTCTCATTTAAGATGAAGAGAGGAATGAAAAAGGTTTCTTGAGAGAGTCCCAGTAGAGCCTTAATTTACATTTACCAGTACTTACTCAAAACCTGTCTCCAACAATCAAAAAGTTTCTCACAGAGCAAGGCCTCACCTATACATTGATTAAATATACAATCATTTCTCACTAGACGTGCACTTAAATGAACAAAAGGTTTGATTTCATGACCAAAATCTAGCCATTGGATGTAATGTGACAACAATGGAGCATCATCTTTCCACTAATAGTGTATCTGCCTTTTTAATTTTGCTTAAGTTAATGCAAGCCATTAAGGATACAAACAGATCATACTCATATATTAGAACCTCATGTTTGTAATTCTAAATGAAGTCCATGCCAAATCACTCACAGCTAGCCTAAAATGTCATCCACCTAGAGGAAGGGGTAGCTCAATCAACTGAAGCAGATAAATATAACAGATGGAATGATATTGAAAAGGCATGTTTATGGACTTTAAACAAGCTATAACCACCCTCATTGCTTCTTCTTCGAATAAGTTGAGCTCCAAGATCAGACGCAGAGGAACACAACATCAATGACAAAAAAAATATTCTATCAATAAGTCATACAAGACCATGTAGCCTTTGGTTCTATAAAACTCTAATCCCAATATTAGAGTCCCAACCAGTTAAGAGGTAGGAATCACGTGGTATGGTGGTAGAATATAATATCTACTATCTAGAGCTAAGTGATGCATTATTTCACTTTCATTTCATCCTTGCTGTGTTCAGTTAGTCACATGTAAACCTTGCTTAGCAGGAGATTAAACTTTCAGTTTTCCTCTGAGACATGTACATCTTTGTCTTCCTATATGACTACTGTAGGAATACCAAATAAGACACTATTTTGTTTTTACTAATGGACTTCATGAATTTTGATTCTATAACCTTTTGGTCTATGAAACTCTACTCCCAATAATTAGAATCACAACCAGTTAAATGGTAGAAAGCATGTGGTTGAATACAAGTGACTGGAGCTAATTGATGCATTTTTTTTCAGATGCATGTGATTTTTCTTTTTTTAAATTCACTTGCACTATTCCAGCTAGCCTTATAAGATTCTTGCTTAGTAAGAGGTTAAACTTATGCTTTCATCCGAGACAAATGTGCATTTTTATCTTCCTATCTGATCACTACAGCAATAATACAGCATTTTGCTTTAACTAGTGAACTATATAATTCCGAAGGCTCGTCTTCTGTCTCTCACACTCCAGGTTTTTCCTTCTGTTGGGGGCGGGTGTGTGGAAGCAGTGTTGAGTACTTGAATGATTTATCCTTAAATAAAGCATGCTAAGAGAAACTCACCAGTCTCACAATTCACTGTACCTTAATTACAACATGAAACTGCGACAACACATGTAGGCAGGAAAACTTGTTGGTGCTTGTGCATGTGTGTGTGTCCTGGATTTAAAGTAGATAGATGTATAACGCACCTCAGCTTCCTTCCGAGCCTGCTCAATTTTGCCCAAACATCGCTGCAACTCCTTGATCTTCTCTTTCTCATCTGCAATCTCGGCCTGCAGCTTAGTTTTCTGTTTCTCCCAAGCCAAAAGCCTCTTCAGGCACCTTTTCTCCCTCTTTGCTACCTCCAAACATGTTGTTACTGACTCTGATGCACTTAACTTTGAAGCTTCCATCTCTGCCCTGATTTCAGCATTCTCTGTCTCCAGCCGTCTCACAGCTGCATTTGCCCTGTCCACTTGACTGCTAGCCTTCCTTAAAGCATTCTCCATCTCAGACAGCCTCTTCATGGTAGAGTCCTCCAGAGTCTGTTTCCCCTTCTTTAATCGCTGGGTCTCCTCCCTTTCCATCCTCAACATTTTAAGCTCTGTTAAATCACTACTAAGCTTTCTGGCAGCTTGCATTGCCTTCTGATGTGCCCACTCCTTCCGCTCCTTCAATTGTTTCTCCAGATCCTTTATCTGTTGAAGCAGGGTCACCATCATCTCATCCTTCTGATCTTCTCCTACAATCTCCAAATTCTCATCAAGCTTCAAATTCTGAAGCTTGCTCAGCATCAAACTAACTCCATCTTCATTCTTCAAATTCTGAGACTCCTCACCCTTCTCGACCATACCTTCATTTGCCTTTACAACTGGGGCAGCATCCCCACCTGGAGTAACACTCATACATGCCTGAGATTGCAACTGAGGTTGCATCTGCATCTGTTTTGAATTAGCCCTAAAACCAGCAGCAAAAATTGCAACATTCCTCTTCAATAAAGACTTCATTGAAGGAGATAGATTAAACCTTTTAGGACACTCAATATCCTTATGCAAAGACATTTCTGCACTATAAGAGAAAAGCCCATTAACTGAAAACTCAGATCCTCCCCCACTTCCAAATCCCCATCCTCCATGAAACCTACACAAAGCCGGGGCCACAACACCAATCCCATTACCATTATCATCCCCACCAACACTCTCTACATTAGTCTGAACATTACCACTCCCATTCCCTGGCAAACTCGCAATAGGAATTTCAAGAGCACTTGCTCTACCCACATGAAGATCACTCATCAACAAACACCACATAGCATCACCTTTACTCAAATGTGGCTTAACTTGTTGCAACAAACAAACCAAACCCGCAAGAGAATACTCCTCTAGTTGCCTTAAATCATCAAAAACAAGCTCAGTTTCATCTGCATTTCCGGTACCACCACCACCACCACCACAATTATTATTATTATTATTCAAAAAGGCCAATGAATTGTGCAATATATTAGTTAGCACATCCATGCCACCATAACAATGCCCATTGCGCAAAATCGCCTTTAACGCAACATCCTCATCATAACCTAATCCAACAAGCTTAGAAATGGCTTCTTTGTACAAGAATTCAAGATTTTTTAAAAGAATCTCTTCCAATTGTTCCTCAGTACAATAACCCCATCCGTTATCATCAAAATTAGAATTGGAGTTATTGTCGTTGTTGCTATGGGTTGGATCGTGAAGGCCCAGATGGTAAGCTAAGGGTTTGAGACCCGATTCAAGAAAGGTTTTGGCATAAACACAGGGATCGAATTCAGTGTAATTGGCAGGACGGGGAACCCTCCGATTAGCACGGACATGTTTCTCTCTTGCAGTGCAACCCATATAGATTTATTTATGGAAACACAAAATCAAGAACTGTATAAAAGGATAGATATACGAGAATATAATAATTAAAGTAGGAATATTTTCAAATAGATAGAAAGAAAGAACACTTACAGGTGGTGGTGGAGGAGGAGGAGGAGGAGATTGGGTAGCTTGTTTGGTGGTTGTCTGGGGTGAGTTTTGGTGAATTTTGTGTGCGAGAGAGAGCGCGAGACAAAATGATGACAAGGGAAAAGGCATGCAGGCAGCTGAGGTTACTCGTATAGTTGGGTGGGCTTGCAAGAAGTTTGGTGGCTTGCTGCCCAAAAATAATTAGGGCAAGTCTTGAATTAATAATCCCTCTAACTATCGAGTAATTCTCAATTTATTATTATAAAAAGAGTTAAATAGAATGGAAAAATCATTGTAGATTAGAAGAGGTTTTACTGTAAATTGTAATAGTAATTTTATTTTTAATTTTTTATAATTTTATGGGTGAATAAATGTTTATTTGATTTTCTACCACAAAAATATTTTGGTTTTTTAATTTTCAAATACAGTTAAATAACGCTTTTAGCCTTAAAAAGACAAAAAAAAATTGTCTTTATAGGTATTTTGATATTTTTTACATGGATATTTTGTATAATTAAGAGGACTATAGGAGGCATTTTAGTATTTTCACAAAGTATTTGTTATTTTTTAATTGAAAAGCTGTGGACGCGTATTTTTCATGTCTCAACAAATGGGCGGCACTCGTGCTATTAAGAAGGCATGTATGACACTTCCTGGTGGCCAAATGTAGTCATCCGTCGTCTAATTGGATACGCAGTCATGCCCTCTTTCACATGTTGTGTCACGTGCAAGCAGATAATGGTTAGATTGTCATCAGTAATCAATTGTTTGTGTTTTTTCTTTCTTTTCTCTTTCTTGACAATTAAAGTGCACAATTATATTCTTTGTTTGCGCCTCTATTAGGGCATTTTTGTGCTGACATATGTAAGCTCAATGCACCCGAGAATTTGAAAAAATTATATTTGTATGTTTTTTCTTGGTTCGGTGTTTTTTTGGTAAAGATATATGAAGATATACTGATAAAATCTTGGTTCATCAATATCCCCCGTCTTTGTGATATAAAAATATGCGAAGACTTTAATTAATCTCTCAGTTCGGGTAGAGTGATGAGAAAACATTTATTAATAATAAATATATTTTTATATGAACAAAGTTAGCATTACGTGTAACTATTTGATTGGCTACATGACATATACATTAACACTAAAAAAAGGCATCAATCCTTCCCATCAATAACACAATAAGACACAATAAAAAACAAATCATTTTTCTTCATTTTCCATGAGATACTTGCAAGGAAGAGTAATTATTCTTTATTATTACTTTACTTTTCATGAAATAAGTTGATATGACCAAAGTATATAGATGCTTTAGGTCACCAGGTAAACACGTCATTCAAGAACTTCACACGGAATATATCTTCATACATAATCATTCACTCTCCTAAGCTCTTTTAGTTATACTCTTACTTTTTCCTAAAAGTTACTAATTTAAGTATCAAAATGTTTTTAATTATGATAAAGGACTTTTGTTTTGTAAGAAATACAAAGTTTAGAGATAAAATCCATGTCTAAACACTTTAGCTCAGGACGTAACTATGAAAAATTCAAATTCAATCTAAAGTTTTCATGACTTTATCCATTTATTTTTAGAAAAAATAAATTTAAACACTCTAAATAACAAAAGTTTGTTAAAAACACCATATGAGCCCGAAATTAACATATAAATAAAGCTAGTAAACTAGAAAAGATGCTGTTTTTCACCCCTCTTTCCCTATTACTATCAACTAGAAATGGCTCTCATAATTCATCAAAAAGCATGTTCTTCTATATTACTGTGTTCCTTTGGGTGTAATATATTTAAAAATAGTTGTGTTATGTATCTTTTTAGTTTGTTGAGATTTTTTATTGGGTGTTTCCCTTTATTTTTGCTTCTTTTAGTGCATGGAGCTAACGAGAGACTTCAATTTTACAGAAGTAATTGTTAATGTTTTTGACGAGGGAGGAGGGAAGAGTTTCTACGGGGGAATTCTTTTGTCTTTATGCCTTCCCTTCTCTTCCTTAAATTCACAATTCATCTTTTCTTTCTCTTTTTTATACTTTGCTGGTGGGCCCCTTAGTTCATATATATTATCGTTTATTTCAAAAAAAAATAAAATTATATGCAATTGACTTCATTGACTTGCTTAATTCACATAATTTAAAACATTTACCCTTAGAGATCATCCATATAACAATTTACCTTGATTTTAATTCTTGTAAGCACCGTAGAGATAAAGGAACGGAGTTTAATATTAACGTAATTTGATTAACCTGTGCCCATCAGGACTTGAGAGTTGATAGATGCAAGCCTTGAATGCTGTCGATAAAAGCACAGATGGGAAGCAAGAAAAACAATAAAAAAATGAGAAGATACCTTAACAGGAGAGTGGATAGATGCCATGGAAGCCATAGCACGTCACGAGGTAAGAGAGAAAAAAAAAAAACTTTATTTTGCGATGACTTTTTCGTTATCTTTGATGGCATTTTCATCGTAGTGCTCACCCAAGATGTCAGGGTGAAGTAACGCCAAATTCTGTGTGCAGACTTTTTGTTCACAGTCATCAGCTTTCTTCCAAAATAAAAACCTTGTACTGTTATTAGTCAAGGTGTAAAATGTTGAATAGAATAATACTAACGGTAATTAATTAACAAAAATAAAATAAAATTATGCGTTCTCCCTGTTATCTATCTATCTATATATAGCAGTATATACTTTGTTTCCAAAGTTAATATCTCCTTTTAATTTGATTATTCCATAAATTAGACCGGTGATAATTATATAAATTCAGTAGCTGTAACGATTTCCAGTTCAAATCATATTCAATAAGAAATCAAACAGAGTCCACATATACAGCCCATTTGTAGGCTTCCTCAAGATCGCTATAGCCATGGCTGTGAAAACCAGCAAAGATCAAGACCCTTCACCTGCTCTTTTAGATGCAGTGGAAGAAATCATGAGACTCTACAAATCACTACCGTCAAGACCCTCCATCGAAGAAGTTGAAGCAGCCATTTCTGTGATCAAGACTGTCAACGATGAAGAGCAGGCAAAGCTTGATGATATTTCAGACCAGGAATGTCCTCAAGATGTCCCACGGGAGCTCTTCTCCGTGCTACAACAAGCGAGAAAGACCGCGTTGTTGTTTAAAATCCATGAACAGAGAAAAGAGGCTCTTCACTTGGTTGAAGTTGACAAGATGTTCGAGACCTTTGATGGGTTGATTCAAAAATCTTCTCTGTTGGTTTCCGGGGGTACTCAGAAGGAGAAACTGGTTTCTATCAGTGAGTCAGTTGAGGAAATTGAGAAAGAAAGTGCGGTTGGTGATGAAAGTTTGATCAAGAAGAGGGAAGATGGAGAATCGAAGAAAGATAGCTTCAAGGGTTTGGCGAAGAGCTCTTCCTCGAAAGCTTCTTTCTTTTCAGGTAAAGAAATAAACTTTCTTTAATGTTTCCTTGGTGTTCGGCTTCAAGAGTTTGTATATGCATATACTTGAAGATTGTAGGATCGTGGTATTCAAAGACAAACTATATTGATCGCTTTAATTCTTACATGTTCAAAACATTAAAAACGGGAGAGAAAACAAAATTAAACTTGTCTAAATTCAGTTGTGTATATGGAAGTTCAAGAATATCTTGGTTGTTCTTGACTCATATATGCAATTTCAGAAATGAAGTTTTGTTGTCAATTCGATGTGATTATTGAAAAGAATATTGTGCTGGAAGAGAAGAAGGTAGTTTTTCGTAATCGATTTAGGTTTGTTTACTTATGATCTACATCCTATCAAAAAGATGTTAGAATTAACTTCTGTGCTGTTGAGTTCTTCTGTTAAATTCTGGTTGAACATGTAGTTCTCTTTATTGCTGATTCTATGGATAGCCAAAAAGAGATGCCTGGACTGCTCAAGTCCTGCTTGTAATAGCAGGTTGAGTGTGAGGCTTAAAGAAGGATGAAAAGGCAAAAGAAACAAAATTCTAATTTGGAATGAAATTCTTATTTTGTTTCCTGTAACGATATGGTATTGCAGCTCCATTTCAGTTTTTCCTAATCTGAATATCCTACTTTTTTTTTAACGCGTGGATGTGTTTTGAGGCATTACAGGTGAAGTGGGCACTGAGAAATTAAGTCTAATGAAGGTGGCAGCGATCATAGAAAATTCTGCAAAAACTGGAGCTGTAGTTCTTGATCTTAGAGGCAAGTTGATGGATAAAGTTGAGTGGCTCCCTCTGTCAATTGGGAAATTATCAGTTATTACCGAATTGGACGTATCCGAAAACCAAATTATGGCACTTCCATCCACCATTAATAACCTCAAAGCCTTGACAAAGTTGGATGTCCACTCAAACCAGCTAATAAACCTTCCTGAGTCATTTGGGGAGCTAATCAATCTCACCGATCTCGATCTCCATGCAAACAGATTAAGATTGTTGCCAGCTTCTTTTGGGAAGTTGACAAACCTTGAGAATCTTGATTTGGGTTCAAATCAGTTCACTCAGTTGCCAGAGACTATTGGGAGTTTGACCAGCTTGAAGAAATTGAACGTGGAAACAAATGAACTTGAGGAGCTTCCACACACAATTGGAAGTTGCACGTCACTAGTGGAGCTGAGATTAGATTTCAATCAGCTCAGAGCTCTTCCCGAGGCAATTGGAAAGCTGGCTTGTTTGGAGATTCTTACTTTGCACTATAACAGAATTAGAGGGTTACCAACAACGATGGGCCATCTTTCCAATTTGAGGGAACTTGTTGTAAGCTTCAATGAACTAGAATTCATACCTGAAAACCTGTGTTTTGCAGAAAATCTCAGGAAATTGAATGTTGCAAATAACTTCGCGGATCTAAGAGCATTGCCACGAAATATCGGAAACCTTGAATTGCTCGAGGAGTTGGATATAAGTGATGATCAGATCAGAGTCTTGCCAGATTCTTTTAGGCTCTTGTTAAAATTGAGAGTTTTTCGTGCTGACGAAACTCCTCTGGAAGTTCCACCAAGACAAGTAACTACTTTGGGCGCTCAGGTAACGTTTTATGAACAACTTTTGGCTTACCAATTACTAATTTCTTACCTGTTTCACACTTGAGACTGACTTATTCAACTTCCGTTCATCAGGCTGTTGTTCAGTTCATGGCTACACTTGTTAACAAGAGAGACACAAACCCTCAATTGTCAAAGAAGAAGAAGGGTTTTTGGCACAGGGTCTGCCTAATCTTTTGGCCTTGCCGGAGCAACTAAACCCTCTAGTTGACCAATGCTTGAAGTCATATACATGTTTATCGTTGATGTGCATAAGCTGAAATGTCCTGCTTTTCCGACAAGTTTTTATTTTGTATTGGTTAATGTATAAATCATTCCTTAAGACAACGCTGGCTTTGTTTAGTTCAATTGTAATTAAGGAGAATTCCTATTCTGTAAATCATTTCTACTGTGAGATACGTTATCTGTAATTTTCTGCAATTATTTTAAGAGATGAACTATTCTTTAAACTACCCTTATTTCCTTCTTGTACATCATCACTTTTGGTTCGAGACTCGTGTAGAATGGCTCCTGTGTATGAAACAAAGGTATTTGAGTTGCGGCAAAATGTTTCAAGTACAAT
>Ga0325402_1004766_pt1 | contig 12564 bp, 5 predicted proteins | sample PopdelMetagenome_22_FD_207212 | JGI IMG/M metagenome (GOLD analysis project Ga0325402, IMG submission 207212) | Populus deltoides microbial communities from Bellville, Georgia, United States - Xylem-PdKOR-R3 | ecosystem: Host-associated > Plants > Phyllosphere > Stem > Wood/Secondary xylem... | reverse complement strand
TGTACGAATCATCTTATTATGGCTTTTTAATATAATATTTTTGTGTGAGTTGTCCTATCATAGATCTCATCGTTAAGATTTTCAATAACAACAATTAATGTAGATGAAAACAACACATTGTTTCTTAAAAATTTCTTTCTCGAGTGGAACCTTTTTATCATTTCATACACAAGCGTGCCATGTTCAACAACCTTTTCCAGTAATAATTATTCAATAACATACAATAATTAACACCTAAAATCATTGAGTTCCGATAAATATCCTCTACAACCTCCAACCGTTATGACTTGACAACACATAAAAAAACCGTTAGAAAATATTAAATTTTGATATGAACTGACGCAAACACGAGTGTAGAATAATGAGGTTTATTTCAAATCAAAACCTTCAAAGACCAAGAACACCTTAACAATAGAAAGACATTCAAAATATTTAATTTTTATTTATTCAAATCTTTATTTATCAAAAGGCTATTCCAATTCTTTTTTATAAAAAAAAAACTAGAAAACTCCTTTAGTATTGAATAATATGGAATAAAAAAACTAAAAACTATAATTTAACTAGAAAAATTACTTCCTTCGAGAAAAAAAAACTAGAAAAACATAATAATATAAAATAAAAAAACAAAATTAACTATAAAAAATATCTATTTTCCAAAAAAAAAACTCATGCCAACTTTAATCAAATTGCAAGATACCGGAAATTTTTGTTTTTTTTTAAATCCCCAATTGATTTAAAAGGATGATCTATCTTTAAAAATATTAATTAAATCGTACCAGAAACAAATTTACCCAATAATACGTCACATTTAAAATAAAAAAATCCAAATAATTGGATGTGCCGTGCAAGTTACTGCTTATGCTGTCTCATACTATTATACGTATCCTTGCCACGAAAATCTAGCCACACAGCCATTTTTTCAGTATCGCAGAGCTCGGTAAAATACTTGGTTGATGTCTACCTGTGATTCATCAACATGATTACAAGACGACAAAGACACAACCGAAGTAAAATGAGAAAAATACGAAAGGAGACCGAAACAGAGAAAACTCGGCTACATCAGTACCATATCCTAGAAATAATTTTTTTTTAAAAACCCATCATATATATCCTCGTATATATTACTAGATGATCAGATTTACAGGGAGCACTACCTATATAGAAAACGACGCCAAAAATGAGATAGATAACAAATAATCATGGCAATTTCATCTCCTCCTCCTCCTCCTCCCTCTAAATCTCCTTCCTCTCCTCCACCACCACTAACAGTAGTACTCCCTCTTCAATCTCCTCATATCACTCCTGTAAGTTAACTTACAGCCACTATTTTTTTCCCTGAAAATAAATGGAGAATTCAAGAAGTATCTACTTTAGTCAGACCACATGTTTAGCACTTGAAAGTTTGCGATAATTTCTTTCTTAATTACCAATTTTCTTAACTTTGTTGACGTTGTTTGTTTCTCTTCTAATTGGTGTGGCAGATTCAAGAATGTGAAAGAGAAGAACAATATGATGAATTCAGTGAAGACGGAAGCCAAACTACTACTACCAAAGCAACACCAGCTAATTTTATAGACAAGAGAGCAACACCAAAGCACTATCCAACACCTCTCCGTGAAAAAAATGGCAAGCCGAGCGCTAAGAAACGACATGGTGATAGCAATGATGGAGATGGTGGCGGTGGTGGCGGTGGTGGCGGTTCAATTTCTTGTAACAAATGCCGTCCACATGCGAGAGAGAAGATTTCGGTGGTTCCCTTGGACAACAATGGCTTAAACAAGCATTCATTTATTGCAAGTCCTAATGGGATTTTCAAGTCCATATTTTCTTCATTGACTAGAAAGAGTCCAAAATCTACTGGTGATGTGTCAATAGCAAGAGAAGAGCAATGGAAGATTGCAATAGCTGAGCTTTCTCACAAGTTGATTCAAGCAACAAGAAAGAGAGATGAAGCACTTCTTGAAACTTCAAGGCTCAAGTACTCAATGGCTGAACTTGAAAAGAAGCTTAACAAGCTTGAAATTTATTGCCATAATTTGAAGTCTGGACTTGATGAATGCAGCAGCAACAACCCCCTTTATCATGTTGGAAAAGGTTACAATACTCTCCATTATCAACAAAATGGTCTTATGGGGGTTAGTGAAAAAGTGATAGAGCAATTTTTGGTTTCAGTATCAGAAGCTAGGTCCTCTGTTAGGCTATTAAGCAGGTCACTTACTATGCAACTAAGGCACATGGGAGTAAAAGTTTACGAGAGAATATCTGTGTTGCTGCAACCTTATGATATAAAGATTTCATTCTCCAAGAATCCGAAAGGTGTGCTCTTTTACCTCGAGGCCTTGTTGAACAAAGCTTTCTTTGAAGATTTTGAATCTGTTGGGTTCCAAAAGACATCTGTGAATCAAATATTGAACCCAATTGATAGATGTGAAGCAAACTACGCGTCATTTAACGTGCTTAGAGATTTGACATGGGAGGAGGTATTGAATCAAGGGACAAGGCATTTCAGTGAAGAGTTTAGCAAGTTTTGTGATAGGAAAATGAGTGAGATTGTGGCTATGTTGGGGTGGAACAGAGCCTGGCCTGAGCCATTGTTGCAGGCATTCTTTGGTGCTTCTAAAAACATATGGTTGGTGCACCTTTTGGCCAATTCCGTGCACCCTGGCTTTCCAATCTTCAGGGTGGATAAAGGGGTGAACTTTGACTCAATTTACATGGAGGATATGGATGGAGACAGGGCAATGAAGTTGGTCCCAACCATGGTTCGGATCATGGTGGCACCTGGGTTCTATGTTTATGATAACGTTGTCAAATGCAAGGTCCTTTGCAGGTACCATAATCCTAGTGTTAATAATGATAAGGGTTTAACCCCTTCTCCAGGGTTTGTTTGATCCAAATCTTGAATATTTTGATTAGTTTGTACTAATACTTTTGCTGTTAATTGCAATATGGCAATGTCAATATTTGATTATTTTTTTTACTTTAAAATAGTTTTTTAAATATTTTTAAAACTAAAAAAACTCAGAATATTTTTAAAAATGCGGTTGTATTGAATGCAATACCAAACACCACCAAATGCTTCTCCTGTGACAAACTTTTGGATGTTTTACAGTATGATTGTATCAAGTTTGATCCCGCCTGTGGAAGTCCATTCCTCCTTGCGGGCACAGCCACCGCATAATTTTAAGGTCCGACTGAAATGTCTAATCCATGCCTCACAAGCTCCATGCCTCACAAGCTGTTGAGGAAGAGTTTTGAGTGGTGAAGTGTAGCGTTCCATCCGTACTTCCTTTTTTTACTAATTTTTTGTGGTTCCTGTTGTTCTTTTGCGTTTTCTATTTTTCTTTTGAGTGTTTTCGGATAGATTTGGGTAAACTTCGGGTTTTGAAGCCAGGAAGTTTTCCATGTCACCCTCTCTGTGGTATCACAAAAATGGAATAGCCATAATGATTCTAGCAGAAATCTTTGTAAGGTAATAATCTAACCTTTCAAAGAAACTTTAGGATGCATTTTTACACTCATGGCCATTGGTGATGACGTGTTGAGTCAATGCAGAGTCATTTTTTCCCGTGTCTGATTTTTTGTTTCTAGCAGAAAATTCCCTGGTTACAAGTAGTTCCAACAGCATGATTTTGGAACAAAAATGGCGATGGCTTCTGTAACAGTTGTTCTTTGGTCCGCAAGGACTCTAGTGACTGAAAGATTTAGTCCATTGCTTCAATGCATCTTACAGTTTCACGGGAAAGACGGCATACTTTAGTGTTGGCCATCAACAAATTCCATTTATTTTGGAAATCTCCAAATTAAGAGTTGAGTCTTATCTTATAAGAAGATGTGCGTTGGTGCAAAGTTGAAGTTGATTCGAATTTATAGATTTAGGTTTTGTTTGATATGATTTTTTGTAAATTAATTTAATTTAATTTTTCATTTCTGACTCGTGAAGTAATAATACATATATTTGATTAGACTCAAGTCAAGAATTTATTATAAAATTAAGTTAAAAAAATCTTGATTTCTTTGAAAATTAAAATTTTTAACCTTTTAAGTTGTGTATTTCAACTTATACAGCGTCGGTTCTTCTAATAAAATTGTTTTGTTTTGAGTAATTTTTATTAAATATATTTTTAATTATTTTTTTTTATTTTTTTAAAAAAACTCTGATTCAAAGTTAAAAATCACTTTAAACTTTTAATTATAATTTTGATTTCAAGATAATCAATGTTGGATGCTACAATATTCTTCTAAGAACCAGAGGATTCACCCAACAGAAATGAGATTACGAAGATGTGAATATCAACCAGTTTCACATCCTGATACAAAAGACAGGTAATTTTTCGGGAAGGAAAATTTTTTTTAACTTGTATTCGATCCTGCTTTTTATACCGAGAAAAGAATATAATGTTGGTTTTTGTATTAAAATTGTGTTTTTTTAAAAAAAATTATTTGAAATTGGTTTTTTTGTATTTTTTTATGTATTATTATCAAAAAATAAATTTTAAAAAATAAAAAAATATTTTTTAATATATTTTTTAAAAATATATATTTTAAAAACAATGACTATATACACTCGAAGGAGAGCAAGAAACGCTGAACAAATAACATGCAGAAAATATCTTGCAAGAGATCACAGATCACTAGACCTGTCAAAATCTACAACAAGGGTGCGCGTGGCCCAGATGGCCCTATCCTGTATTTTATGTAACATGTTTTGGTAGAAATACTTTTTAATTAAAATATATATATATTTATTTATACTTAGTATTAAAATAAAAAAAACACTTGAAAAAAATTAACTTTATAAACACAGCTAGAGCAGCCCTAAATGCAAATCCTTCAAATTTCTTCCGCTCCCTACATGATCACCAAAATATCTCTTACTTAACAACCAATTTTGAAATGTTGGGGGCAAAACAGAGTGCCATGTCAGCTGTTCAGTACATTCTTCGGCAATTGGCACTGATATATTGCTATCATCTGCCTCATTTCTGATCGCTGGTGTACGGGTTGATGGTGTTGAGTCTGTTGACTATTATAATATAGATTGTTTTTAAAGTGTGTTTTTATTTAAAAATATATTAAATTAATATAATTAAAATTTTAAATTATATTTTTAATATAATTACATTAAAATAATCTTAAAAAATAATAATTTAAAATAAAGAAAAAAATCAAAAGCCTTTAACCTTAATTAAGTTTTGATTCATAAATTAGTAGACTTTTTCTCGAAAATGTTTCTTTTGAGAAAGGAGATTGTGCTGACATTTTATTTTTAACATTATTTAATTTATTAAATTAAAAAAGAGTAAAAATTAATTTTTTATATATATAATCAAATTTCAATGTTTTCCACTTTATGAATAACGGATTTCACAATAAGAATTTTATTTTTTTATTTAATGGACATTCTATTAATAATTTAGTAGACTATAGCAAAGACATTACTTTATTGAAAAAAATAGAGATATAAACATTGAAATGAAAAAAATAAGAAGTAAAAACATAGAGTCAGATGAAGGCTAAAGACTTGAATAGAAAAATATAAGTTGTCATCGCCCCACTTCTTTCCCTCCGGAAAAATTAAGAAAAGAAAAATATATATATAATTGAAAAGAAATAAAAAACCACAGGTTGAGGCTGGATAACCCAAGCACGTGCACAATGGGCAACGCACCAGGCCTAGGCACACCTGGTTTGGGTACTCCAAAAAAAAAAAAACTTGAACAAGGAAACAATACATGTGAAACTCGGCCACACGGTTCGCTCAAGGTTTTAAATTATAAAAACATGAATTTGTAATTTACTCAATAAAATTTGTGTGATCTTCAAGTCGATTGGAAATCCAAATGACCCGTTGTAACTATACTGTACTTCATTTTTTTAGCCAATATTTACATGTTTTGCTTCTCAATTTTTTAATAGGTGATATCTATATATAACATGCATTGTTTTTAATTTTTTAATGTGAGATAATTATATATAATATTTATTTATATAGATTGTTTCTTAAGTTTTAGATATTGGATAAGTATACTACATTTTACTTTTTTTATATAATTTACATCTGCATATATTATTTATTAACTTTTCAATATAAAATAACTATATTATACTATATTTCACATTCTTTTTTATAACTTATATCTACATATTTTGTTTCAAAACTTTTTAATTTGAAATATTAAAATCTAAAATATAATTTTTTTCCCCGAGTTAACCTGGATCAACCCATATTGATCGAGTCAATCTCCGAGCTAAATTTAATAACTATAAAAATCCCTAAATCGATTGAGGTATGGAGTATATAAATACACGTCCACGTATAATAGAGAGAGGTTTGTCGAAGCTCGACAACTACCCTTCAACTACCAATCACCGACACACGCTAGGCCATCAAATTCATCCTGATCAGACGATTAAACCACCACCTACGTGGCCTCTAGCCAATGTCCCAGATTTCCATGTGCGCTTCCTAAGTACTTGTTTGAGTATATGGTAAATATTACTTTTCAAAGTACTTTTTACTTGGAAATGTATCAAAATAATATATATATATATATAAATTTTATTTTTAATATTAGCACATCGAAATGATAAAAAATATATATATAATTTGAAGCTAAACAAATTCAAAAATTTTCAAAAATATTGTTGGACCGCAATGCCAAACATGGAATAAATTCTCATTGTGGCCATCCACATGTCGCGCATGCGCACTCCTTATTGTCCCTGTTTTATTTCAATTTGGTCCCTATGTATGGGATACTATTTTATTTTGTCATTTCTTTTCAATTTAGGTTAGTGGTGAAATTTTCCATGATTTCATGTGTTGATCTATTTTTTTAATGGCTTTTAATTTTAGAGTTTTATTTGACCCAATTTCAAGATATTTTAATTTCGTGTAGTCGAATATAACAAAACTTTATATTCTTAAATTTTGTTGATGTATTAAAAAAGGATTGAAGTTTAACCACGTTGATTGATATGTGTGTGCATAAAACTTGATGAGAATGGGTATGGGGTAGGCAGTATTTATATTGACATTGATATTTTATTTATTTTATGAATAACTAGGGAGCGATGAGGATTGATAGAATCATCATAATAAGAATATAATATATATTTTTTCGTATAAAGAATCCTGGGAAGTCTTTTTGGTAAATGAATGAAGCTAGCACTGACTATCAATTCTTTGTGTGCTTTAGATATAAAAATGAAGCAACAAAACAAATAAAAGATAAAAAACCATAGCCAATTATTTTGGTTTCTAGGTGTCATGTTGATGTGCAGTATCTTACATATATATTACTTAATTGCTTGTAATTTGGAATCTTATATGTTATTTTGTGTATGTTTTAGATCTAGTATAGAAGATAAATTTTACAGAACTGTGTTATTATTGTTGTTATTGTTGTTGTTCTATTCGTATTTTTATTTCTAACCTTGTTTTGATTTTTATACAATTATTAATTTTTTTTTGTAATTTTTCTAGAGTGAGAAATAAAAAATAGCTCCTGAGTATATTTTTTTTAAAAAAAATACTCTGTGTGGTTGGTAGATATAAACTTAAGTTTCATGTGTTTATTTTTTTTTGGATTTCATGTCATGGATTTTTAAACTTATATTTTATTTTAATGATTTGAAAAGTGGATTTGGTCCTAAAAATCTAAACCCAAACTCATTTTATTTTCATGGGTATAGTTCATCAATTTTATAATAGGCTTCAAATCTTTTTATTTTTTCCAACTAGGTTTCAAGGATCCAAAGTCAATTTAGGTGAGAGACCAAGACTTTTGAGTCTTCAAAACAACGAATTTATAACTAATTAAAATCATGATCAAAATCACATAATTTATAACTGATTAGAAAAGCTTAATAATTAATTCACATATCATGATAGAAAAGTTAACATTAACATGGACTTGCATAATAAATTCAATCAGGTTAAAAATAGATGCTAACCTTGTCGAGGACACACTCGAGTAACCACAATCTTCCTAGCTATACTAATAATATCTCAATCAGAGCTTTTTTTTATTTTTTGTTTTCAACTTTATCTTTATATTTTTTTAAAAGAGAATTGTTAGATTATTTATTTTAGTTTATATATGCATATCTCCTGTGAAATGCATATATATGTTTTAGTTAACACGGGATATTTTAATTCTCCTATACTACTTGTAATTAATTTTGCATAAATTTACAGTTTTCTGTCATATTTGTTATGATCTTAAAATATATATGTGCATTTCACAGCATAAATAACAAAATCATAAATATAAAATTTATGCTCGCGTGTATAAGATATGTTGTGATGAAAAAAAACTGCCCAAGCTAACTGGGCCTAGCCCAAATGGCTTTCACTAGTCCAAAAAAACTAGTATGTCTTGGTTTTTAAAATTTCAATAGTTTGGGCTTCAGCCATACGACCAATGGGAAATCCAGCCATGACACACACCGCGGTGCAGGGTGATGAGTTCAAAGATAGTCAGGGAGACGATGCACTCTCCTTGACTTGCTCACAGTCAGTGCAACATTTAGTTTCTCTATTAATGATAATATTGTTAATTTAATATAATATGTTGTTGATTACAAGTGATATTATAATAAATAAATTTTTATTATTAATAAAAATCTAATTTATTTTTAATATTCATATAATATTATATTAATGAATCTAATATTTGATTTATAAATCTAAAATAAATATAAATTTTATGGGACAAAAATGTTTCTTAAAATTTTTTTATAAAGTTATCATAATTTAAAATTTCTATTGCATTAAATCATTGTTTCTAAAATGTTCGTAGTCGATGCTTTTTTAAATACTAGATATTTATTAGAATTGTAGAAACTGATATATTTTATATTCTTTTCTTTATGAAATAAAGCAGCGGATTTCCTAAGTCGGGGTATAAGAGATACATATAACTAATATGTCGATGTTTGTTATAAGACATGCACACTAAATTGACTCGTATGGAATTTTCATATGAAGAGATCATCCATGTCTATGGAAAGTTTTATGTGACGGTTGTGTAAGTAATTCTTAGACTCGAGATCACTAAGATATCTTATATAAAGAATGCAATGCTTTGACCTTGTTACGTGTTATCTTAATCAAGGTAACAAAATGGCAGACATTGGGCATTGCATGAATTATATGAAGATATTTGAGTGATCAAGAGATGATTCATCACCCTGGTGAATTATGAAAAATGTTTCATTCGTTCTCAAATAGTATTAACTGAGAAATCATTGTCAAAGATTGAATGAGATTTGAAAAGAGGTTTCAAATCTTATTCAAATGATCGATGACTATTATGTAAAGAATAAACATGATTTAACACGAAATACATACTCGATGCTTTAATGTTAAATCAAAACATTATTGATGAAAAAATATCAATTACATCGAGAAACCGATCACTGAAATGTTAAGTCAAACCATTAATGACTTTTTTAATATTTGGGAATCATGATACGTTACTAGACAATGCACTTGATCTTCAAATATAAATTAATCAATTGATAATAAATTAAATTATTTAATTCTATTTTATTATAATTATAATTATAATTTATATTTAGATCAACATATTAAAAATCTAATGGGTCACCTATATTAAGAACCACTAGTCAAAAAATTAAACCAGGATGATTTAGTTAAGTATGACTTGATTAAAATATATTTTAGAAATTAATTATTAAAATACAGTTAATACAAAGATTATATTTCTAAATATAGAAAAATCAAATAAGAACTTGACTGAGTTAATTTATAAGATTGTTCTAAATTAATATATAGATATTATTCATGGGTAAATTGATATTTTGTCAATTTATAAGGTTTTTTATATTTTCCTATAAATAGTAAGATATGCCTTTTATTTTATAGTGATTGTCTACTAAACAGAAAAGCTACGTAAGTCACATGATAGAGAACTAGCACTCTAGGCATAGTAACTCTCTATCATAAATAGGAATTTAAAAAATTTATCATTTGTAGTTCATATGGATTATTATTGGAGGTTGGGCAATTGAACGGTTTGTGGTTTGCGAACCCAGCATTCAAATAATTATTCAAAGTCGAAGAATATTAGATATTTAGGTAATTAATCCCTAAACAACTCCAGATCTATCTAACAGGATTCTTGAAACTCTTGAATAATTTTGTTTTATTGTTTCCATTGCGTGTATAACATTAAGAAACCCAACAAATATCCTCCTTACATGTCATCTCAAAGAAAACCTATCAAACCACCAATAACACAATAAGGAATTGCAACCAATGATAAACACCAACCTCTTTACCAATAACATAATGACTAATAACTTATTTTCTTTATTGACTGCAATACACTTGTAAGTATTCTTCATCATTACATAACTCTTCACAACCAAAGTTTACAGATACCTTGAGTCACTAGGTAAGTATTTTGAGATGAATACAATAAAAATAACGTCATACAAAACAACAGAACAAACCACATAAAATAGCTTCCTATACTCTTGCTTTGTTAATCTCCATACATATTTTTCTAATGCTCCACTTATTATTTTCGTGCTTAATATACTTTTCTTAACTTTCATTACACTGGAGGGTTTTTTATTCTGACAAGAGACTTGTTTTGCTGGGAAGTGTGAAAGTCACTTCGTTAACTCATTGAACCAATAATCAAGTTTACTCATTTTACCAATTCAAATTATAATTGTGTAAAGCCTAATTCAATTTTTAAATTTTCACACTTCATCACCTAGACGATGAAGGATATACAAATTGGATATTGTATATAACTTTCCCTTCGCACATGTTCCTAGCACCTATCTCTCTCTTATCTCTATGTGTAAAATTTTTTCTTCATACATATCTTTATCAGTGATTTACATACAAACTATCATTGGATAGATCTTCATTGTCATATCCAGTTAGCTCTTAGTCTCATGTTCAATTCTTGAATTACCTTTTTAACTATCCATAAAATTTCTTAGGTATTTTTTCATGGATATGATGTTAATTAACCAATATAGTGAATGAATAGTGTTGTCTCTATAGACACTTCCATTGTTATTTCTCAGATATTTTGAACTATCTATATTTTTTATGATTTTTTTCCAGTATTGAGTAACAAGATTAGATGTGAGAGTTTGAAAGAGTTGGATTTGTCTTTCTAATATTGATGATTAAGTTTATGTTTGGTGATAGCTTTTGTTATTACGGTATAAAAAAACAGGTTTTTTAAAAAATCACTTATAGTTGTGGTTTTAAAAAAGTAATTCTTCAAAAGAATGTATCTGGTTAAAACAATTATTGTAGTTTTTTTATGCAAAATAAGTGAAAAAAAATCTTCATGAATTAAAAACATGTTGCTTTAAATCTTACAAAACTAATGTTTAAAATATAATCACAAGCAAGGTCTAATGCAAATAGCAGGCTAACAAAACTTTTTTTTTTCTACGTGGCTAGACAAAAAGCAAAAGTTACCACAATACTAAATAATTTCTTTAATAGTTTTTGCAGCTAGTTGTTCCTTTCTCTTAGATAATGTTAGGTGTTATAGTAGTTTCTATTTTTTCTCAACCATTAAAAAAAAAAAAAACTGTTTAGTTAACGAAAAAGCTAATGCTTCTTGCATTAGATTCCTTGTGTAATTGTATTTCAATACTTAATTTTGTAGTTAAAATATTTTTTAAAAAATTGCAATAGTAAAAACAACCATAATACCAAGTTTAGCAGGGGGAGGCACCGTTTGAAAAAGCGGTTGTACCATACTTTTCTAAATTTTTGTTTTTTCTTAAAAAACTTTAAATTAATATTTTTTATTATTTTAATATATTTTAAAATAAAAATATCTTAAAAGATAATATTTATTATACTCCTCAACACGCTGATAATCTGACTGCCAAAAACAAAGCACGATATAATCTAGTGAGCTTATCTAGAAACCAAGCAAAATCTGAATGTATTGCCGCATTATCCTCCTAAAACCAGGTTAATTTGAACGAGAAGGATATATTAAATTATAATATATTTTTTTGAGATGTCATAAAATTACCGTTATCAGTTATCACAGTCAGCACATGTACCTTCCATGCCCGCGTGTTCTTTTTTTGTTCCCTTAAGCGAAACAGTAATATTATTGGATTGGAAAAAAAAATATTTAAAGAAAAAAAAATACTGAGATAGGGGAGAAGGAAGCTTCTTAGACTCCTACAACATCACAAGGATGGAACTTTCTTGGATTTTTATTCCATGTAAAATAGTCAAATACTTAACAACGAAGTATTCCCAGACAAGGAACTCCCGCCACCTTACATTGATGTAGATAAACACTATGATTAATGAATAACTGGACGCCAGATGTCAACTTATACTAATATGGAAACTTGTACAGTGATCATTGCTTTCGTTTTTAAATTAATGTCAACAAAAATCATTTTTTATATATAATGTTAGTAAAAATTTAAGGATTGTTTCGTATCATTTTCTATTTTTCATTTTTTTAATTTAAAATTTGTTTTATCATACAATTCTTTAGTTTTTCAATATTTATGCCCCTTTTGTTT
>Ga0325402_1004762_pt1 | contig 12569 bp, 14 predicted proteins | sample PopdelMetagenome_22_FD_207212 | JGI IMG/M metagenome (GOLD analysis project Ga0325402, IMG submission 207212) | Populus deltoides microbial communities from Bellville, Georgia, United States - Xylem-PdKOR-R3 | ecosystem: Host-associated > Plants > Phyllosphere > Stem > Wood/Secondary xylem... | reverse complement strand
TCCTAAAAAACACATGGAGAGAAGACCAAGCGACAGTTGAGTTGAACTGTTGAAGTAAAACTCGTTGACTCATTTCCTAGACATATAATATGTCTTCTTTCTTTTTTCCTCGAGTAAAGAGACAGACGATGTACAATATGTTCGTCCGTTCACTGGCCGGCGGCGTGTCCCTCTTCTTCTTGTAAAATCAGCCGCAGACGGAAGAAACAGACACCACTAGTGTTAGAGAACGATTCAGAATTTGGGAAGAAAATGGACAGGATATATCAGAAAGTGCGGAATTTAGACGCGTATCCAAAAATAAACGAGGATTTCTACAGCCGTACTCTCTCAGGAGGCCTTATCACTCTCATCTCTTCCGTTCTCATTCTTTTGCTCTTCTTCTCTGAACTCAGTACGTAGCCTATCCACTTCCTTTCAAATATTTTGGTCTTAATCGTTTTGATGATCCCTTTATTTGTTTTTATTTTGAAAGGTTTGTATCTTCATAAGGTTACGGAGACAAAGCTTTTAGTGGATACTTCAAGAGGGCAAAGCCTACGCATCAATGTCCAATTTCTTTTTTTTTCTTTTATGTATTTGATTTCCTTTTTTATTTATTTTGAAAAAAAAGGTTTTTCGTTTTGATGAATATATATATATTTATATGCAGTTTGATGTCACTTTTCCTGCCATTCGATGTTCGTTGCTCAGTGTGGATGCCATAGATATCAGTGGAGAGCAGCATCTTGATATTGTATGTACCCCAAATAAATAAAGTAAAATGAAATTTGGTTATTTTCCTATTAATTTGGTCCTGATTGCAATTGCAGAGGCATGATATATCTAAGAAAAGGATCAATGCTCATGGCGATGTAATTGAAGTCCGTCAGGAAGGGATTGGTGCTCCGAAGGTCAGTAACCAAAAGAATATAACACAATTTATGCTAAAATAAATTAAGGGATCTCTGTGAATTGCTTAATTTTGACTTGCAATTACATGATAATACATTCTATCAAAGTCATAAAGTTGATTTACATATACAGGGATGAATTTTGATTTAGGACTTGTGTCACTCCACATTTCCCTTTTCCTTTCAAATGCGTTGTATTATTTTTTCAGGTTTTCAATTTTTCATCCATTGCTCTGTTTTCTTGTAACGTATTCCTTCTTTTTTCCCCCCCTCTTTGCCTTTACGTTGGCTGTCTGCCTCTGGCCTTCTTTTCATGCAGATTGACAGGCCTTTACAGAGCCATGGTGGCAGGCTTGGACATAATGAGGAATATTGTGGTTCGTGTTTTGGAGGCGAAATGGTATACTGATGTCTGGTACTCCTTAGTCCTTATTTTGTCATTTCATATGGAAACTCTTAAAATTATAGCCTAGGTATTTGTACAAATGTGCGAATATGAAACAAAAGAGTTTCTAGCTTTTCTTTTTTTTGACTATATAGGAAATCAGTTATCTAGACTGAAAGAGATCATAATTATATGTTTTTTTTTTTTTTTTGAAAAAGTTACAGGTGTTGTTAGGAAAGTAATGAATAAGATAAAGTATAATGACGAGGAAACTGAAAAAGGCTAAGGTTTTCTTTGTTATGAACATTGCATTTGTGACCTAAACTAGAGCCAGAGGATCTGCTGTCATCAATTTTTCTGGTCCATAGGAGTTTCATAGCAGGGTGTTTTTCAAATATCGCAATCTTGACCACCAAAATCATCAATCCAATCTCTATAATGTAATGTTGAGCGTGCACTTCTTAGAAGGATCAAATTCTGTTAGCCATTGTCATCATTTGCTAGTGATTGTGAAATGAAAGACAGGGAAATCAAGTACAAGAAATGATAAAGGAGGAGGAGCTGACCACCGTAGCTTGGGTGGTATGCTTAGCAAAAGGTGTGGCTGATGGAATAAAAGGGAAGAAGTAGAAGAAGGGTTTAGGCAAGGCTAGCTTGACTGCTAGCTCTGCTTGGGTTTGCCATGGGGGTCATTGGGACAGGTTGGGTTTGCATTTTTCTTTGTTGGTTAGCTGAGTTAGGCTTCTTTTGGCTTATTATTTGGAATTGGGCCATACTTTACGTGTCCCATTAGGTTTTTTGGTCTAGCTGAGCTATGTGCTAATGTTGGTTTTGGTACATTGTTTAGAGAAGAAGAACAAAGAAAATATGGACCACTAATTTTATTTTTCTCGTTCACATATGCTAATTGTTAGTGTTTTTTGCCCCATTATAGAAATTATATGAGATCAAGTATCTCATCATAATAATTCAAAAAGGGGGCATTCATGTTTCTGTATGGATTTAAATGACTCGTGGCATCTTAATGTTACAGGAAGAATCTGAACAAAAGCTTCCTACAACCTTGGCTGTAGCAAATCATATCACCCAACATGAGGCGATCTCGTAGAGAACCATGTGTTGGGTAGCATGTAGCATTTATTTTTTCACAAATAGTTAGGGAATCAAAATCCTTGCTGTATATAAAAAACGATAAGTTTCTATTTTTAACAGTCATTAACGAGGAGCAAAGGTACGTAGTGGCAAGATAGGAGATTTTTACTGACCCAAAATTTATGAAGTAATTAATGGTATGTACATGTGTTGGCCTGAGAGGTTGCCACATATTGTGGGCAGTAGGAATTCCTACAGCCAAGGGTTGTAGGTTGCTTTTTGTTCTTAAAAGTTTATTATGCAACCACAGCAAGTGCTTCAAAGCATGCTGCAACATGAAGCTGCAACTAAATGAGCCTGCCCTTCCCAATCCCATGGACCAATCTACATTTTGAAGATTGGCTCTTATTTCTGTAGATTATTAATCAATCTCTCTTCTGCAGTCAGATGATGATTGTTGCAACACATGCGAAGAAGTTCGTGAAGCATATAGGAGAAAAGGGTGGGCGATGACAAATATGGATCTGATTGACCAAGTAAGTTCTCTTGTATTTTACCTCAGACAATCTTCACACGGATTATATGCTATTTCTTAGCAAGGCACAAAAAGAAGCTTTATATTGTGGTTGCTGATGTGTCCCTTTGAACATCTCATGGAGGTATTCTACTTACCTTGATGATGGGACTTCTCCCTTGTTTTTTATTCCTCGTGTGATTCTAGAATTTTGCTCATCTACCATTATAAAGTGCATCATCACTTGCATAAAGAGTCGTAGATTCACCAGGAATTTCATCCTGGCATAATGAAGTAGATTTGTTTGTACAATAACAGCATGAATTACTTGAACTAATTTCTTCCAAATTTGTTAAGGGGTACTGATGTGAGACATGGAGGAAATGAAATAAGAGAGAAGTGGATCAGAAGGAATCATGAATAATATTGTAGATGGAAGAAAAGTTTCACTATGCTCAATGCTCTTTATTCTTTCATCAAAAGCAACTGTTCTAAAACAAATAATGGGAACCCATGTACACACCAAGAATATAGAATGAATAGGAATAGGAATTCCTATGTAGGAAAATGAAGTTTAATAATTACCTGATAGGAAAGATGAACTCCTAATTGAGATTACTTTAATAGGAAACTGTGTGTATCCACATTTGGCATGAATTGTATGATGAGCCATCTCTATTCCTTGGTATTTTGTTGTCGGTCTTGTGACTTCTAAACGAACTCTAGTTAGCACCTTTGAATGATGATGGGCTCGTTGTGCTACAAATGTAGTAAAGGCAACTCAAACATACCACTAAGCTGTAGTTTTCATTAGCTTAATTTTGAAGTTGGCTTTACTTCTCTTTTGATGCTGGCCTGGCTTAATGTCATTGCCTGAACAGCGGTAGTTTGTCACAACACAGACTTCATAAAGGGTAAAGCTAATGGGTGCAGAAGCATTGATATGGGTATTAATTGACCTGTTGTGAGAGCAAAATTCCCAATTAATATATTCTAGTTCAAATAAGCCAAGCATTTAAAACTATTGATTTAACCTTTAAATGACCAGACTGACCTTCATTTGTAGTGATTTACAATTATAATTGCATGGCCACTCATGGCAAACGCAAAACAAAGTTACCTTTTGTACCAAAAAGAAAATCGTTACTTTTGAATTTTACGAGAGAGACTCAGCAGAAAAAAATGGTTTAAGTTGCAGAAAAAATTTAAAAATTACATTTCAAACCTGTTTTTACTGGTTTTATCATCATTATACACGTACATTATACTAATGGAATAAAAAAATAATAAATTATTTTAAATGATGATTAATATTTATCAAAGCATAGTTTCCATTAAAAAAGAGTAAGATATTCATTAGTGCTGAACAACTCCAACACTAATATTTTGTTTGTATTTTTTGAAATCAAGATGAAATGAGGGTTAGATCATTTCATTTTCTATAACAATGTGAGATGTTCTTAACCAGTATGGAACAATAATATAAAGAAGAAGGTTCCTAGATATGTAATAACATGATACAAGTGGTTTCTTTAGAATTTATTCTCTTATATTTCTGATATCGGGGTTACTTAATCTATGGTTGTGATTATCATGTGACTTCTTAAAGTCTTTCCTTTAGAGGCCAAGTAGTTTTACTTGGAGACCAAGACCAGGCATCCTTTCTACTAGGATCTAGGGTTTTAGCCAGTATAAATAGGCTGCTAGGTTATTCTAAAAGTAGTTTTTAGTTATTTTTATCCAACTATTCAGGTTTTAGAGGTTTCTTATGAACCTTAAATCCTAATTATCTTGTTCCAACTTCAATTTATCCTAATTTTAACCATTATTCTGCTGTAATTTCTGTTTTCTATGTTTCCCTCTTCCCACAGTGTGTCATTACAGAGGAATTTCCTATCACATTTTTTGAAGATTGACAGTATCAGTTTGTAATTTATTTGTCAAAATAACTATATCTATCATACATATTATGCCACCCTATTACTGCCCTTCAAATTATCGTATAAGTTGTTTGTTTTATTTTATTATGAAGTTCAAATTATTTTATATGTGAAAAAATTAGATACTAAAACCTTTTGAGATTATCAGATATTTGGCACGTGAGCTTTTCAATTTTTTCTATTTGAGTGCCCATTATTTTTACCTTTTGAATTTGTGAACTCTCAATTTTTTTCAAATCAATGCTCCAGTTAGGTTCCATCAAATATATGATGTGGTTAAATTGACATGTGGCATGCTGACATTTACATCAATATTGCATGGACAATTCTCTTTATCTCTAATTGAGGGTTTGTGCTTTCAGAAAATTATCAATCGAGTGCATTTGTTAGAATTAATTAGCCAACTGTTTATGTGTCCTGTCAACTGTTCAATTGCATCATTATGTGAATCATAATCAACTAGGTGAGCGACGCATAGTATTTGAATAATATATATGAACGGGTTGAGGTATTCCAATTGATGTGCACAAATATTTCAGATTCACTCTCTTTTTATTGTTATCATAATATTATTCCCCAAATGTGTTTCGTGTCACGGAGCTCTCCCTAATAAGTGGCTTGTGTTGTTTGGTTAGTATTTTTTTGAATTCAGTTGAGATATTCTAATTGATTTGAATATATAATACATCCTCACAATCCATTCTGTCCATATTGTTGTGTCTTTATGCTGTTGTAGAAATAACTATAAGTCCAAAATAATTAAATTCCTACAGGAAAAATCTCAAGCTAGAGAGGTAGCAGTGCTTGTGGTGTAGAACCACCCATAAGATCACATAACAGAGAACCAATTATCTAGAAGAAAACTCAATTTTTTATTCTGATATCAATATTCAACGTTAAAATTCAATGCTTCCTAGATTGCATATTCATTTGTAAATGGATGCATCTATTTATTAGTTATAAGCTATAGCCATATCCATCTGAGTGTGAAATTAAATTCACATGCACATTCTATTCACAGTTGCTAGTTTTTGACTTCTGTTTGTACCGATTGTCTAGCTGCTTAGCCTGATAAATTTTTGTATTGAGTTTTGTATACTGATGTTTCATCAGTACAATTTTCTTTCAGTGCAAACGTGAAGGCTTTATCCAAATGATAAAAGACGAAGAAGGTGAAGGATGTAATATTAATGGATCCTTGGAAGTTAACAGAGTTGCTGGGAGTTTTCATTTTGCTCCTTGGAAAAGCTTCCATCAATCAAATTTTCTGATACAGGATTTGCTGGATTTGCAAAAGGATAGTTATAATGTAAGACATGTCTTGGTACCAACGTATAGTAAAGATAAAATTAGGGTTCTCAATCCTTAAAATTACATACGAAACTGTAGAAAAACTTTGAGAAAATTATCTGGTACTTTTATTGAAATTTGAATAATAGTTTTGATCCCCATAAAATAAACCAGACATCCCTATTTATATTAATATTAAATTCCATTATAGATAAGGATTTCTAATTAAAACTTACCTAATTAATAAAATCCATTTAGCATTAGAATTCCTAAATAGTAAAATGCTAATTAAATTAAAAGTTCTAAGCTAAGTAGGAAATAAATAATTAAAATTCAAAATTAACTAGAAAATAATAAAAACAGGAAAATAGTAACTTCATGCTTTAATCTTTATAAACTCTTGGGATTTTGTTCTACGTCAGTTTCCCCCACTTTAGAAAATCTCATTCTCAACTTAAGTTCAATATCTAGAAAGTACTCGTAAAGATCAACAACAATGAAGGTTTTTTGATATGCCCTTGCTATTCAGAAGATCAATAACATAAGCATTATCATTGATCTTCTTTAGCACCTTGTATAGACCATACTTCTTCATCTTTAGTTTATTATAGGTGCCTATTGGAAATCTCTCCTTGTGTAAGAAAACCATGACCATGTCTCCTTCTTGAAACAATTTAACTCGTCTATGCTTGTTTGATGCATGCTTATTTTTGTCAGCTGTTTCTTATAGTTTTCTCTTGACCTTTTGATGCACAACTTGCACCTCTTCGGCCAAATTCCCTGCTGACTTGCTAAATCTAGCAGCTTTAGGCAGTGAATGTAGATTGAGTTCATGATTTGGAGGCTTCATGTACACAATCTCAAATGGTGTCTTGCTAGTAGCACTATACTTGGAATTGTTGTAAGCAAATTATGCCTGAGCCAATGCAATACTCCACTGTTTAGGCTTGTCTCCACAAATGCTACGTATCAAATTGCCTAAAGTTCTATTTAGAGACTATTTGACCATCAGTTTGTGGATGAACAATACTACTAAACTTCAAAGAGGAATTAAACATCTTCGATAAAGTTAGCCAAAAGTGACTAAGAAGCCTGGTATCTCTATCATATGTAATGGATTTTGGAACACCATGCAACCTCATTATCTTCCTGAAAAATAGCCTAGCCATACTAATCGCATTCGTAGTTTTCTTACAAGTAATAAAATGTGTTATCTTTGAATATCTATCCACAACAACAAAAACATAATTCATTCCTCGCCGAGTTTGTGAAAGGCTTAACCCAAAATCCATGGAAATATCTTCTTAGATATGTTTATGTATAGGTAGAGACATGTATAAACCAATGTTTTGTGATTGCCCTTTAACTGCTTGACAAGTAAAACAACGCCGAACAAATTTGTTTGCATCACGCTTGAGCTGAGGCCAATAATACTTATTCTCCAAAGCTGACACTATTTTATCTCTTCCTCCATGATACTTTAATCCGCCACCATGCCAGTTTCAAATCAATTTCTCGCACAGGATTGTGTGAGAGATACACAATCGATTACCTTTCATTAAGTAATCATCATGTATACCAAAATCTTCATTAGCTCGACCATTAGAACACTTCTCCCATATCTTCTAAAATTAACATCTTCAGTGTATAGCTCTTTCAGACATTCAAAACCCAAAATCTCGCTATGAAAAGTGATTAGTAGGGCAACTCGCCTACTTAATGCGTTGGCCACTTTGTTCTTAACTCCAAATTTGTGCTTTAGACTGAAACTGAACTTTTGAAGGAATGTAATCCATCTGGCCATCATATCTGCACTGATTTTCTTCTGACTATTCAGAGACTTTAAAGCTTCATGATCTTAATATAAGATAAAATCTTTATTAATCAAATAATGCTCCTAAATTTTCAAAGCCCTTACGACAACATAGAGTTCTTTATCATAGATAGTTAGTTCATTTCAAGTGAGCTTCATTCAACTTCTCACTAAAAAAGGCTATAGGACGTTTCTCCTAGGGAAAAAAATCCTTCAATACCCACTCCGCAAGCATCACATTCAACTTCAAACAACTTGTCAAAATTGGGTAAAACACGCATTGGAGCATTGCATAACTTTTCTTTTATTAAGGCAAAACTCTATTCTTCTTCCTCACCCCACTTAAACTTTTCATTCTCCAAACATTCGATGATTAGTGCCACAATACTACTGAAATATCGAATAATTCTCATATAAAAAATAGCCAAGCTATGAAAATTCTGCACATCACTAAATGTCTTGGGTGCGGGCTAATCATGAATTGCCCTCACTTTCTCCTTGTCAACTTCAACTCTAGCAGCTCCTACTACAAAACCCAAGGATAACAACTTGCTGGTCATGAAGCTACACTTCTTCATATTTAAATACAACTTGTTTTTTAGCAACACCTTGAGAACACTCCTTAAGTGCTCAATATGATCTGTTTCATTATGACTGAATACAAGGATATCATTAAAATAAACCACAACAAATTTATTTATGAAAGGTTGCAAAACCTGATTCATCAATTTCATGAATGTGCTCGATGCATTCATTAACCCAAATGACATGACTAACTACTCATACAACTCATCTTTTGTCTTGAAAGTCGTTTTCCACTTATCCACTGGTTGTATCTGAATATGATGGTACTCACTTCTCAAGTCAATTTTTGAAAAGATTGTTGCACCAAACAACTGATCTAGCATGTCATCTAATCATGGAATTGGAAACCTATATCCCACAATGATTTCATTGACGACGCGACTATCAATACACATGCGCCAACCACCATCCTTCTTTGGTATTTGTAAAGCAGGAACAAAACATGGGCTTAAGCTCTCTTGAATCATCCTTTTCTTAAGCAACTCTTCTATTTTCTCCCTCAAGATCTCCCTCTTTTTTGGTCTCATTCTGTAATGAGTTAAATTCAAAAGACTATCTCCTATTATCAAGTCAAACTGGTGTTGAAAATCATGAATAGGAGGTAACTCATCCGGTAGTTTATCTGGAATAACTTTCTAAAACTCCTGCAATAGAGGCTTAATAGCTTAAGGAATCTTAACTGCCTTGTCAGCTTTTTCGGACAACAATAAGGACTTCACAATTAAAACATGTATTTTCTTCGTCTTCTTTAAATCTGTTTCAATTTTTAACCAAGATTGGGTAATAGTAAGGAATGCATTTTCTCCAGCCTTTTGGGTTTTTTGTTGGGAATTCCTCTTCAAAGGCATCAAAATATGTCAACTATATCATGATAAACTTTATCCTTATACTTGCTTATGGAAAAAAAAACGTTGCATCTTTTCATTACTGTTATTTTTGTTACCTTTCTAATCCAACATATATTGTAAGGTTCATAATGTTTCTCAATATTCAAACCTGATCAATATTCAAACCTGATTTAACAGTGGTTGCCCTACCATTAATATTCTCACAGCTACCTCTATTGATAATAAGGTCATAAAGCTATTGGTTATGCACCTGGCATGAAAAAGCTTGTATTGTTGTGTCTCATCATCAACTTTAGTGTGAGAAGAATCGTCTCACAACATAAGCCTGACCACCACCACCATCATCTTCATATTCACCCTTACCATTGGGTTCATAAGACTACTCCGAACACAATTTTGTACCTTCTCTATATTCTTCATCCTCATGTTCAACAATATTCACAGGTTTGGATCCTTGCCCTTCCTGATTGCATCTATAACACTTTATTGGAGGCAAATTGATATGAGGATTATCTCTTTTCTGGTTTTCTCTATTAGGAATTGCTCGGGTCTATTTTTATAATAGCTAGAGCCGAATAGCTTGCTTGGATTGACTGTTTGTCTGTGGCAGCTTACCTTTCTCCGTAGGTGTAAGTCGAGGCTTTATGGTAAGAACCCTCCCTGGATAATCAAATCTCGTATTGGTTCTATTCTACATTAACATTTCTGCTTGGAAAGCCATATTTTGTCCCTTGATAACATTTACTAGCATCTGAAGCCCAATTCTCTCTAATAGCAAGTTTCAGTCACTTTACATGCCTAGCAACTTGTTGCTCATCAGTTTCATGCAGATTATTTCATTTAGTTAGGTGTAAAAATTACGCTGTATATTCATGCATGGTTCGAGAATCTTAGGAACACCTTTGATACTTATGGAATAGAAGTTGATCATAATCAAGGGGGGAAAATCTGCCTCTTAACAACTGCCTCATCCGTTCCCAAGTCTCAATAGGTATTCTACCTTTGCACCTCCTAGTTTTCAATAGCCAACCCCACTAGACTAAGGCCCCATGCTTCAATATAATCCCTATAATTTTTACCATCCTTGAATCTGAAATTCTTGTATGCTTATAAAATAGATCACATTCAGCTAACCAATTAAGGAACTCCTCTGCTCCTATATCATCACCAAAAGAAGAAATCTCAACCTTCATACAGTAATCTTGATTATTCCTATTATTTCCAGCAATATCACCTCGATCTTCTTCATTAGATGAGCACTCATTGTCATGATGACAACGAGAATTTGCACGAACCGGTTCAGGGACAGGCTGGCCGTGAGCATCATCCCCGTCATGTTTCTCTTCTTCCTTGGTTCATATTTGTGCGTAACCCCAGTGCCTTAAGCCTGGTTGTAAGGTCATCAACTCTGTTATTGATGTCACCAAGCCCAGTTTGCATTCACCTCTTTAAAGCCACTATTGCTATTGAATAGCGATTTAGTTGATCCCAAATAGCTTGCATCCCCTAATCATTGTCATTGAGATGGTTGCCACCAAATGCTCCACAATTCTCTTCACAATTTGCCATCGAATCGAATGTTGACATGTTCTGATACCACCTGATGCAGCGTATAGCGAAGATAAAAGTAGGGTTCTAAAATCTTAAAGTTACAGACCAAACTATGGAGAATTCTAGAGAAAATTATCTGGTATTTTTATTGACATTTGAATAGTAGTCTTGATCCTCATAAAATAAATTAGACATTCCTGTTTATATTAGTACTAAAATCCTTTATAGAAAATGATTCCTAATTAAAATTTACCTAATTGATAGAATCCAATTAGCATTAGGATTTCTAAATAGTAAAATACTAATTGAATTAAAAGTTCTAAACTAATTAGAAAACAAATAATTAAAATCCAAAATTAACTAGGAAAATAATTAAAATAGGAAAATAGTAATTTTATGCTTTAATATGGTCTATAAACTCATGGGGTAATTATTCTATATCACTAAAATACTTCAGTTATGATTTACTTTTTTTTTTCTCGTGGAATTTTGTAAAATAACCTTTCTCCTACACTTTTTTTCCTTGTATGAAATTTCAATTAGGTAATGTCACTGTCATGTAACTTTTCTCCTTTAATTTTTTATTTAGATGAAATCTCATTATGTTAAATTCATTTTAAACATTTTGGACCATGATACAGATAAGTCATAGGATCAATAGACTGGCTTTCGGTGACTACTTTCCAGGCGCGGTAAACCCCCTTGCTGGGTAATTTTCTCTTTCTTTTCTTGCACAGCTACACACACCTATAAAAGTTATTGCTCTTCCGGGCATATTTGTTTTATTAGTTGAAATGTTCTGTGTGTGTTTGAGTGACTTATAGCCTCACTTGTGTTGAAAACAGATACTTGTGATTTATCAATTGTCATGTTTAGATACTTGTGATTTATTTTTTGTCAAGTCAAGTTTCCTTTCTATTTTGGATGTTTCCTGTTTGTTAATTTCATCTTCCCACCCCTTCCCTCCCATTTTTTTTTGCCTTTTTGTCTTAATAGTTTTAATCTATTGCCTTGTTCAGGATACAATTGATGCATGACACACCAAATGGCGTGCAGCAGTTTTTCATTAAGGTTGGTATTGTTAATGCCAAGGCATTATTCTGACTCTACATGTTTACACTGAGTCCTGTCCAATGTTAAAAGAATCAATGTTTTTGATTGAGAATTCTATCCAAAGTTGTGCATTCCTCTAGTTTTATTGCTTAAATCCAAGAATGTAAAAAATATTGCACAAGAATTTTTCAGTTGTCTTCCGCCTTTTCTGGTTAATTCTGTTTTTTGGAACCTTGTACCCATTAATTGTGAGGATTTCTAGACATTTGCTGTCTTTTTTGTTCATAGGCTGTTAGCATATGAGAGCAATGCATTTTTCTGTTTATGGAAGATTACTGGATATATGTATAATATATATGTAACAGTTTTGAAGTTTGGATAACGTGAACAACCAGTTGTGCCTTTAACAATGTCATGTTAGCATCGTTATCTTACGTGTAGCTGGCAATGTTTCAATAGAATTACAGTTTTAACTTTGCAGGTGGTCCCTACAATATACACTGATATTCGAGGCCGCACTGTGCATTCGAATCAGGTATTGCTAAAAATCTAAAGATCACGAATATGTTCCTTTTGGCTTATTCCTGTCATCATGTGCATGGCTG
>Ga0325402_1004757_pt1 | contig 12576 bp, 5 predicted proteins | sample PopdelMetagenome_22_FD_207212 | JGI IMG/M metagenome (GOLD analysis project Ga0325402, IMG submission 207212) | Populus deltoides microbial communities from Bellville, Georgia, United States - Xylem-PdKOR-R3 | ecosystem: Host-associated > Plants > Phyllosphere > Stem > Wood/Secondary xylem... | reverse complement strand
TTTATAGAAGTTTCAAACAATAACAAATTTATCTCATATTTATTATTTGGCTTAAATCATCCTTTTAGAAACCAAAAATTCTCTTTTAAATTTCATAAAAAATTCTTCATCCTCAATCTTAAAACATGTTATATAATGAAATCAAATACATTTTCCAAGTCAACTTGATTTAAGAAATTCAAACTCTCTCGTTGTACAGCTTTTCAACTATCATTGCTGAAACCAGGAATTGAGGGAGAATTTGAGTTTTTTTTTACCAGTTAGATGAATTGGTATGAAATTATCATTATTGTTGCTGTTATTTATTTTGCCTCTAATCTCTTGATCTATCTACTCAAATATTATAAAATCAAAGGATATGGGAAAAACACTGCAATGTAGGCTATAACACTAAAATTGTGGTTTTGCCTATAATAAAAAAGATAGCTAATTGGTAAAATGATTTTTTCACAAGGTTGATTTGTCATTCTTTATTTGTTTGGGTCATAATTGATTTTTTTTTTGTATTTTTGTACAATTCAACAAAATCCTTATGGAAGATTGAAACAACAATTCATTTTTTTTTACTCTTACTTTGACTGAAATCATCCTTCAAGGAGCTAAAGGTTCCTTTTAAAATTTCATGCAAATTCCTTCGTACCCCATCTTAAAACATGTTATATAATGAAATCAAACACAATTTCAACATCAATTTAAATCAAGTAATCCAAACTCTTTCTTTTATTGTTGTTGTTGTTATAATTATTGGTACAACTTTTTGGTCGTCATTGTCAGAACCAGTGATCGAGAAAGAATTTGAGTTTTTTACTAAGTTCGATGATCAGGTGTGGGTTATCAGTTGTTGTTATTTTTTTGTTCCACCTCCACTCTCTTGATCTATTTACTCAAATATTACAAAATCTAAAAAAGAGGGAAAAACATTTAAATATAGGTTATAACACTAAAATTATGGTTTTGCCTTTAATAAAAAAAAAGATAGATGAGGTGTATAAGAATCTTTTCATGAGGATAATTTGTTATTCTTTATTTGTTTTGGGTTAGGATTGATTTTTTTAATTTTTTTTGTATACATGCATAATTCAACACAATTCTTATGGAAATTTGAAACAACAACTCATTTACCTCCTCCCCGTACTTTGGTTGAAATCATCCTTTTAGGAATGAAAGGTTTCATTTTTCAATTTCAAACAAATGTTTTCATACCTAATTAAAACATGTTATATAATGAAATCAAACACAATTTCCACATTAACTTGAATTAAGCAATCCAAACTTTTTTATTTCAACACTTGGTTGAAAACTATCATTAATGGGAGACATGAATTTTATTTAATTTTTGTTTTAATTTCATATTACTCACTCATTTTACACTTCACTAAATGCAATTTATTCCAATTATCATAACAATTAAATCAACAAAATCAATTTTCCTTTTTCTTAGTCTTGGCCAATTCTAACTTCAAGGGAGGACATGGTTTGCTTTTAATTTTTTCCATTAATTAACATTACCCATTAGTTATTAATGATCAAGAACACATAATTAAACCAAACTCATCATTCTAACTAATCAATCAATACAACCCTAACTTTACATAATGCAATCACTAACAACCATGCTTGAAATCATAATAAAATATTGATCAATCATAGTAATAGAGTTCCTTACCTTTTAACAACACTATACAATTTCTCTTCACTCTTTACTTTTTTCACTTAGCTCCAAAAATCTCTACTTTCAAGCTTTACAAACTAAACCAAAGCTTGAAATTCCTTGCTTTGATACTTCTAAACTTTCTTTAGAACTCTTAATCAAGCATTTTTATGTGTTTGTATCAAGAAAATGATCAAGCCTCCTTTTTTTTTTCTTCATTATTATAATTGGTTAGATGGCTTCTTAAGGAAGTCAAGATTTTTATTTTTATATATTCTATTTTATCTATATTTACAACAATGTCATTATGTATAGTTTATGTATTTTTTCTATTTAACTGGATACTCTGTCTCAATCCACTTTTAAAACACCATACATAATAGTTTTATTCCATAAAACTTGCTTTCTAATATTTAATATTATTTTTCAATTAACTCATTTTATAACCAAGTTAAATTTTTAATGTTTTATTAACACTGTAAAATTTTGATCAGAGTTTTGCATTTTCCCACTCTTTCTTCCAAGTCTCTTCTTCAACTTGGGAGCTTCTCCACAATATATTTATCATAAAAAACTTTTTATTCCTAAGTTCCTTCTCACTTTGATCCAATATTCTTATAGGCTTCACTTTTAACATCAAATCCTTTTTAATCTTTAGAGAAACCTATGACAACATTCAGGAAGGGTCTTCCTCAGTCTTTTGAAGCAATGAGACATGAAACACGTCATGTATCTGAGCTAGATACGGGGGCAAAACCAACTTGTATGTTGCTGGCTTAATTCTCTTTACAACTTCAAAGTGCCCAATATACCTCGATGTTAACTTTCCCTTCTTACCAAATCGCATGATGTTCTTTCAATGAGCTACTTTCAGAAACACTCAATCTCCAATGTTAAACCCGAGAGGCCTCCTTCTATTATCCGTATAACGTTTTTTTTTTCTATCTTGGGTTGCCTTCATTATATCCTTTATAATCTTTATTTTTTCTATGATAACTAGTACCAACTCTAACATAATCAAACTCCTATCACTCACATCATCCCAACATACAGGAGTTCGGCATTTTCTATTATACAAGCCCTTATAGGAAACCATTTCTATTATAGCTTGGTAGTTGTTATTGTAGGTGAACTCCATAAGTGGTAGATGATCTTTCCAATTACCCCTAAGCTGCAATTACACGCATCCTTAACAAGTCTTCTAAGGTTTGGATGATCCTTTTAGATTGACCATTTGTTAGAGGGTGGAAAGCAATGCTCAAGTTCAATCTCATCCCTAGAACATGTTGAGTATTTGGCCATAGGTGAGACATAAACCTAGGATATCAATCTAGCACGATTAACACAAGCACCCTATATAATCTTACAACTTCATTTACATACAATCGAGTATGTCATTTTCATAGGGAAAAATAATGCAGACTTAGTCAATCAATCCACAATGACTTATATGAAGAGATTAAGGGCGCTTCAGTATAAGAAAGGTTTATGATAATATTTATTAGAGATGAATGTCTTGTTACAATATTATCACAGTACAATTATATAAACGTGGGAGATGTTTGAATGAATGTATGCGCGTTCTGGTATATGTGTTGAAATGGTCTTTGACATTACCTAAATAAAAATATACTGAGTAATAGTCATTTTGTGTATCGGAGGCGCGAGTAGGATCGGATCTTCGACCGGGCAAGGACACACTACGGTAGGGGCAAGTAAGTGGTTTCCACCTTTAACTAATTATTATTAAATCCTTAAAGTATTTATACATAATATTGCTACTCGATTTCAATCGATTAAAATTACTCATGAAACGTAATGAATAATGATATGACTAGCTTCAGCTAACGGTATCTATATTGGATAATCGAGATTAAATGATGTGATTAACTTTGGCTAATGGTATCCATATTGGATAACCAAGATTCATTAAGGAGATTAGCTTCGGCTAGTGGTATCCATATTGGATAACCAAGATTAAATGATATAATGAGCTCCAGCTAGTGGTATCCATATTGGATAACCAGGATTCATTGATGAGATTAGCTTCAGCTAATGGTATTCATATTGGATAACCGAGATTGATTAGTGAGATTAGCTTTGGCTAATGGTATCTATGTTGGATAGCTGGAAATGAATGATGAGATTAGCTTTGGCTAATGGTATCTATGTTGGGTAGCTATGAATGAATGATAAGATTAGCTTTGGCTAATGGAATCCATGTTGGATAACCGAGAATAAGCATTGAAGATTAGCTTTGGCTAATGATATCTATGTTGGATAGCCAAGAGTAAAGGATAAGGTTAACTCCAGTTAATGGGGTCCATACTAGGATTACCAGTAATGAGTGTTGTGAACCATCTCATTTGGAAACATTTACTAACACGATGAAATAAAGAGTATGATGTGTTATTCACAATCGAAATTAATGTTTAAAAAACCATATATAAAATTGATCATAGTTAGGAATGAATGAAGAATCCTATATGTACAAGGATTCCTAGACCATAATGCATATCATCAGTTGTTTGTTGAACATAGCTCAAATAAAATAATGCAGTATAAGGTTGTATGAAGATATGGAGTAAAATATTAAAGATAGTTCGGTAGGAAGATATTAATAGCTGAATTTGTTGCTAATTAAATGGGTTTGCCAGAATTATTGGCATCCACGAGGGGATGACCGAATTATACATAGTGACCATAGTATCGGCGACTAAGGATGAGAAAAGAACAATACTTAGTGGCCGCAGTATTAGTGACTAAGGATATGAAAAGAACGATACTTAATGACCGCTGTATTAGTGACTAAAGATAATATATAAATTGATAGTTGGACGATTAATTATCAATATATATGAATATGACAACTTTTGATGTTTAATTGCCTAAAAGAATGATGACCAAGGAAGCAAAGTACAATTTGGTTAATTATATGATGATGATTTAGATTCTCCTTTCCCTATGCTTCTATTTAAGTTGACAATTTCTTTAAATTAAATTATGGGTAACAAAAGTTACTTCCTCGTTGTCCCTAATAAAAAAAAGAATTCATGTGGTTGCCTTTGTTTTGAATGGAGACCATTGTATTGTTGTTTCCAATGAGTAGAAACTTTAGTGCTGTTGTTTCCAAATAATGAAAACTATTGAAACTATCCTCGATTGTATAATGGAAACCATTGTGTAAGACCATTAATCGATGTTTAAAAATATATATGACAAGGGGGCTTGATTGGCAACTTAAGACATAATATCATTTGATGTATTACTAAGTCAAAGTAAATGTTAATAGGGTGATATGGATCAACTATAGAGAAGAAGTGTGAAAGCTTCATTCTGTCTGGGATAGGGGGAGTCGAAGTGCATTCCCCGCTACGAAAGCACCAATTAGGTCAACTAAAGAAGTCCCCCTTGGATTCGAGAAGAAGGAAATGAAGAACGGGAACGAAACGAAATAAGATGTTTCTATGTAACAAATGGTTGTGATACCTAGAAAATAGAAAATATGGTAATGTTACAAACAAATTATGTTAAGTAGTGACGGTGACGAGTAAACATAGGATTAATACATATGGTTACTTCAAGGATTGTACCCAAGGAAATCGATAACTAAGAAAATGAAATATTAATTATTGATTGGGGAATCAAAAATTAAGAAAATGAGTTGCTACATGTGACGTATAATCAACAACTTTAGAATTGAATGTATTACATAATTCGTCGTCAAGGCAATGTTAAAAGTAAAAAATATAAACTTAGACGTCACAGCAGCTAGTGCGTAATTCAATATATATATATATATATATATATATATATATATATATATATGATGTAATTGATGCTAAAAGAATTATGGATAAGCATATTGTTCTCTTTCCTTATGAAAAATCATGTACATGCATTTTATGGCTAGATGTTAAATTTGTAATGTTATTTTAGTTGCAATGATGAGCATGAGTATTGTCATATGAGTTGAGATATTATTGAGCTTGAGTTGAATGTTTTGAGTAGGATTGTTAAAAGTGCTAATTGACATAATGATTCCTTTCCCTTATAAAAAAATGATGAGCATAAGTCTTCTTGATAACTAATAACTATTATAATACTATATATGTTGTAGGTCTATGACATGAAGTGGGCCAGCATTGATTCTGTCATTTCACTATTTATAATTTTGTTAGGTATTTATTTTTATGTACTATGAATACTTAAAATTATGTTAATAATTTCACCTTGAAATATACTAAATGGTATGATTGTATTTCTAGCATTTGGTTATTGCATTTCTTTTGTTATATGTATGTGTGTGTATATCCATCACACATATATTTTAAGTAATAAGAAATGGAAAGAATATAAAATGAATTGTGAGAAGCGATGTGAAAGAATCAAATGGAGAAACAATTGAATTAGTGGGTGACTGAAGGCTACTGTGTGTATATAATAGAGTTATTTGATATTATGTTGCCCAAGAGGATAAGAAAAGAACTGAGAAAATGTATAAGTTATAGGGGAAACTTTGCTATAAATTTAGTAAATCAAATAATCAATAATGAGATGTATTGTTAGACAGATTGCAAAAAAAATAAAAATAAATTTCCCCATTATACTCCGATATGATGATTAGAAATATGAAAGTTACATGAAAATTTCAGGTTGTTACAACAACTATGACATTAGTCTAACCAAAACATGTTTCTTGTCATTTTTTTATGTAATCGATCATGTCTAAAAGGTACTATGCACCCCTTTTTTCCTTCAAACTCAATTTAAACACATTATAATTACAATTCAACACAACCCTCATGATATATTGAAAGAACAAACTCAAAACCCCCTTACCTTTACTTTAGCCAAACCAAAGCATATACAAGTTATGGCTTCCCTTTTGTTCTTTTTATTTCAAATCCATTAATTATTATGTCAAAATCATTTTCAATTATTATTCACACAACTTTTACACAAAAGAATCATCCTCTCCTTTTAATTATCCAATGGTCAAACCTGCCCTTTAAGGATTAAAGAACCAAAGGTTCCCCTTTCAAAATTTCATGCATTTTTCTTCATATTATACATACATCTAAATGGTGTGGGGGAATCACTGTTCCCCCACACCCAAAATCACCATGGATTACAACAGTAATCAATAATGCATTCCTTTTTTTTCAACTTTCCTCTGTTTTCTTTTTTTTTTTGCAGTTATTTTTTTTTCCAAAATTATTTTTGTTGATTTTACTTTTTAAATATTGAGCTAGTTAAAAATTTTGTTTTGTAATTTTTTTCTTTAAAATACTGTGCATTGCTGCGGTATTTTTCCACATAGTTTTTTTTATTTTACTTTTTTATTTTTCAAAATTATATTGGTTGATTTTTTTATTATTGAGCTGGTTAAAAATTTTGCTTTGTAATTTTTTTCTTTAAAATACTGTGGATTGCAGTGGTGTTTTCCCACATTGTTTTTCTATTTTATTTTTTTATTTTTCAAAATTATATTTGTCAATTTTTTTTAATATTGAGCAGATTAAGAATTTAGTTTTGTAATTTTCTTCTTTAAAACATTGTTGATTGCTACAATGTTTCTCCACATGTTTTTTTTAATGATTTTCTCCGAAATTATCTTTTTTTATTTTATTTTTTAATATTGAGTTGGTTAAAAATTACAGTTACAATATGTGAGGAAAGCACTGTAACTTTCTTCGCAAATTACTATGGATTGCTACAATGTTTTTTTCTACATGGTTTTTTTTCTATTTTGTTATGTTTTTCTCTAAAATTATCTTTGTCAATTTTATTTTTTAAATAGTAAGCTGGTTAAGAATTGCAATTACAAGTAAATACAAGTTTTTCCTCACAAAACACTATGCATAGATACAGTTTTTCCTCATATGGTTTTGTTTTTCAATTTCTTTTGTGTTTTATTTTTTTGTAATTTTTTTTTCAAAATTATCTTCGTCGATTTTTTTTTCCCATATTGAGTTAGTTAGAATTTAACTTTGTAATGAAGCTTAATCATGTGGGGAAAGCATGTAGCTTTTCTCACAAAACATTGTGGATTGCTACAGTGTCTCTCCACATGGTTTTTTTTCTTATAATTTTTTTCAAATTATCTTTGTTAATTTTATTTTTTTAATATTGAGTTGTTTGATAATTACAATTACAAATCATTACAAATAAGGCTTAAATCATGTGGGGAAGCACTATAGCTTTCATAACAAAACACTGTGAATTGCTACAGTGTTTCCAACATGATTTTTTTCTTTTTTTTGGTGTTTTTTTTGTTTTTTTTTTAAATTATCTCTGTCGATTTTTTTTTAATATTAAACTAATTAAGAATTTAGCTTTGTAATTGTTTTTCTTTAAAACACTGTGAATTGTTGTAGTGTTTTCCCATATGATTTTTTTATGATTTTTTCCAAAATTATCTTTGTCGATGTGTTTTTAATATTGAGTTGGTTAAGAATTATAATTACAATAAAGCTAAATCATATGAGAAAAGCATTGTAGTTTTTATCACAAACGCTGTGGATTGCTACAATATTTCTCTAAATGGTTTTTTATTTTATTTTATTGGGGAAAACACTGTAGTTTTCCTCACAAAGCATTGTTAATTGCTACAATGTTTTTCCTGATGGGTTTTGTTTCCTTCCAAAATTATCTTTGTTGGTATTTTTTTAATATTAAGTTGGTAGAGAATTTAGTTTTGTAATTTTTTTTGCTTTTTTTAACAAAAAAGCTAAATCATGTAGCGAAAGCACTGTATCTTTCCTCACAAAATACTGTAGATTGCTACAAATTAATTTGTTCAGTCTCTAAGTTTTTGATCACCAACACAACTTTTTTTTCCGTCATGAAATATTTGCTCCATCATACCTTTAGTTTCTATTACTTATCTAGCGCTGGTTCATAATTATAACACTATCAAGTGCATTTGTTTTATAAGCCCGCAGCAGCGCGCGGGCATGTCATCTCGTAAAATCCTAAAACATGTCATATAACACATTGAAACATAATTTTAGCAACAATTCAAAGCAACAAGTTCAACCCTCTCCTATATAGTGGAGGCCGAACCTAGACTAAAAAAGTCATGGATCCTTCTTCAAAATTTCATAGAATTAACCTCACACCCAATCTCAAAACATATTATTTAGCATGATTTAACACAATTCTCTTACCAATTCAAACCAACCAATTCAAATCCTACCCTCTAAGTTTAGATGAACCTAGCATCAAGAGGAGACATGGTTTTCTTTTAAAATCTTTATAATTTTCATATTACCCATTAGTTTTTCATGCCTAAGAACATAATTCAAAACTAAAAGCACCATCACAAATAAGCCAACATACTTAACTCAACATTCCATGATGTAATTTATACACAACATGCATTAAAACTTGTTAAAAACTTCAATCAATCCTTAAACAATGTTTCCTACCTCTTAATTACAACTAATCAAAAAATTTATGCAAATGAAACTCAAGCTTTCTTCATTTTCCTCCCTTTCTCTCTCTAGCTTCAAATTATTCTCTTTCCAAGATCTTCACCCTTTTTCTTTCTTGATTTCTTCCTTTTCAATCTCTCTTAAAAGTGTTTTTCTAACTAAAATTTACTCAAATAACTATAAATATTTAAATATTTGGTGAAGTTTCTCTAAATTTTGATCAGCACAAAACCCTCTCTTCCTATTTATTTTCTTCTATTCGGTTGGATAACCCTTCATATAAGGGAAATTTCCTCTAATTTACCAATTTGCCACAACTTAATTTTTTCTTGTATTATATATGCACTTTACCTAGTTTTTTTTACGTAAAATATACAACCTTTCTAACCTTCGATTGACCAAAAATTTTAACTCAAAGAGAAAAATAACTGTTCAAATTGAGAGTTCTACATGTTAGTATATAACTGGTCAGATTGTGATTCTTCATTAAAAATCTGCTATTCAATACTTGCATAAATCATATCAATTATTTTACTAAATCATTGGCACCATTTTCTTATCTAAAATATATTTATTTTTTCTTTCTACCATTTATTTCATTTACGGACTTATTACTGTTTCACGATAACACTACCGATTTTTAACCAATGCTCGCACCATTATTCTTTATTTTTTTTTGTACTATCATTTCTTAGAGTGTATTATTTATTACTATATAATTCCTTGAGATCATTTTCTCATCTTCCTTATTCTTTTATCCATCATAACATGTTACCAGTTTCACCAATATTATGAATTCTAAACCCAAAATTTATAATTCTCTTTTCAACTTTATCAACACCTTCAGATTTATCCATGGAGGTCTTTCTCTCTATTACACATCTTATTCATAATTATTTCCATCAGTTATTCATTTCTTTTCATTCCAAGTTTCTATTATTCATCGGGTTATTACTATTTTTGGCCATATGATTACGCAGGGGTTTACATGGTTATTTATGGTATTATTAACAGGTTACCAACTATTTAGGAGTTCTAAAAGATTATACACCATAAAAAAGATCAATACTAGCAACATAACCAATGCAGAATATATAGCTCAATTAGGTGGAAAAAAATGAACAAGATGAGTAGAATTATATCTATTATATTCTCAACTATCTAATGGATAATTTTTATGATAATACTTATTCATCTATAAAGAAGATTTGAAAAGCATTATAAAATAAATATGATACTAAAGAGGCTATTGCCAAGAAAGATATTGCAAACTACCTTTTTCTTTTTATAAATGATGGATATAAAATCTTTCATAAACTAAGCTCAAGACTTCATAATGATTGTTGGAGAGCTTAGTCTGAAGGCATCAATATTAGATCTATTTGGTTGTTTATGGATTATTGACAAGTTACCACCAACTTGGAAGGAGTTCCAAAAGACTATACACTACATGTAAAAGGTGACATCCTTAAATGCATTCATTACTTGCGTTCGTGTATAGGAAAAAGGCTAGTAAACAAGGTGTAATCATAACATAAGAGAGCTTTAAACATCTTACCACAAGGAAGGTCAATTTAATTTCTAAAAATAATAATTTGTCTAAAACATGAATCCCTAATAAAACATAATGGAAGCCTAAGAATAAAACTATGAAACTTTTTGGTAAACCTCCACAAAATAATAATAGTAATAAGAACCAAGGAAAAACTAACCAAAATTTTAATAAATGTTTTATTTGTGGCAAGAATGGACATATTGCTTAAGGTTGTAATTTTCAAATATTTAAGCCTAAAAGATAGGCCAATGTCACTTAAAAGCCATTTATAATGATGGTTACAAATAACATATATAAAGTATAGATGAGTGGTGGGATGATCCTCAAGTTAATTTATATGTTTTTCATGACTAAAATTGGTTTGAAGATTAAACTCCTTATAAGAAGTATCAATCAATCACGAAAAAGAATTTGATATCAAGTTTTATTATTAACAAAGCTAGTTTCAAGCAAACTATGGAGTATGATCACTAGAAATGACATTTTATTAGTAAAGGTTATGTTTATGATGACTATTTAAATTGAATGTTAAAAATAATAATGCAACTACTAATTCAATTTACATGTTCTCTTCTATTAATTTCAGGTATTCGTGCTTATGTCATATAAACAATAGATATATGGCAATCATGAGTGGTTTAAAATTAATCTGAATGTTAAAAAGGCCATAATAAATGTTAAAAGAAATATTGAATTGTTAGAGTTAATTCACATTGATATTTGTGAACTTGAAAGAGTTCTAATTTAGGTTTGAAAGTGTGACACAAAAATTACCTTGAACCTAAGAACCATCACTAATGAAATCTAAACCCTTACCTAACGAATAACAATTCACGAACGAGAAGTATAAGATGATATCATAAAGATAGTTGTTCTTCGATAAGTCTATTAAGTTTGTTAGATAACTAAACTAGATGAATACTCTCAAACACACATATATTTCATTCATCAAAGTCTGGAACCATTACACTCCCTTTCAAAAGGGTATTTATAGTGCCAAATACCTCAAAACTTAATGATCTGAATATAAGACCACAAATACAATAAATTAAGTTTTATATCAATTAAAATAACAAAGCCAAAAACTCAATGCAAGCATGCAACCAAATGTGTCCTTGAAAAGGGAGTCTGTCAACCTCGTATTTGGCTCTATAAAGACTTTATAGCTCAAGAAAATCTCGTGCTTATTGCCTCCCTCTTTTTTATTCTGAATTTTATTTAAGTCTCATTACTATCTCCTTCTTTGATTACATTAATTAAAGTATATTCATCATTTGTTGAAGTCTGAACACATGTCTTGGTTCAAATATCTTGAATTGACTGGATTATGTTATAATGTAATTTAACCTAGTCAATACCTCTTTAATATTCTTGGCTATTGACCTTGTAATTAGTCTAACTGGTAAGTTTAGAGGATTATGTTATAATGCTTGTTGAATATCACCATCCTTTATATTAGTGGGTTGGTACGTATCATCCCTTTCTCTTCTCAAAATGATTCAATTTCAAATCGTCACCTTCATCAAACAAAGAGAGACCAGAAACATTTAAAGTAGTGCTAACACCATACTCACCTGGTAGATCTATTTTGTAGGCATTGTCATTAATCTTCTTAAGTATTTGGAAAAGCCTATCTCCTCGCGGTTGCTATTTTTATTTCTTATGGGCCGGAAACCTCTCATTGCGCATATGCACTCAAACCCAATCACTTGGTTGGAAAAAAAATACATTTATGCCCTTTATTTGTCTTGGATTCATATTGGTCATTCTTCTTGTCGCACCCTCGCGAGCGGAGCGCGGCGTCACGGCGATCCTCGATTGATTTCGGGTTATTTGTTTTTGTGACTAAGGGAGTCGCCACCTAGTATTATGGTCACTAGGAAACCTAACTGGTCTTTCAGAGATTCCAAGGCAAGGGACTGGTTGCGTAA
>Ga0325402_1004756_pt1 | contig 12579 bp, 10 predicted proteins | sample PopdelMetagenome_22_FD_207212 | JGI IMG/M metagenome (GOLD analysis project Ga0325402, IMG submission 207212) | Populus deltoides microbial communities from Bellville, Georgia, United States - Xylem-PdKOR-R3 | ecosystem: Host-associated > Plants > Phyllosphere > Stem > Wood/Secondary xylem... | reverse complement strand
TGCCCCTAACATTGCTTGAGCCCATTTCATCAATAAGGATTATTTTATATATTCTTGCGGTCAAATTGCTTTTCTAATTTTTGTTCTTGCCCTCAGTGTGGGGTATGATCCTAGTCAGGGTTGATTTTTAAGAAAAACTTACTAGGCTCAAAGGGGACCGCAAATGATATTTTTTAGTGTTGTGAAAGGTTTGTCAAACATGGACATTCCTCATTTTAAACGCATGTGTTTAGGATCGGTAAGCTTTACTTTCCTTCATTTTAGCCATGCAAAATTGTTTTTCATTGTGACTATGAAACATTATTCATTCAATTAAGACTCAACTTTATGTTATTTTGTGGTGTTTGGTTTATTTTTTGTGGTTAATAAGCATTTTATACCCCTTAAATGTTAAAGTCTACAACTAAATCCTAATATTCTGAATATTAATTAAAAAAATTAATTTTTATGGGATTTTTAAGTATTTTGGTCAAATCCTAATGAATAATCATAAAGTAAGAAACTAGGGTAATTGAAGCAAAATTTTAGGTGTTCTTGAAGAAGGGATTTTCAGCCAAAAGAATATAATAAAAATAAAAATTCAAGAATTTTGATAAGATTATTGGATTGTATAGAAAAGAGATGAAATTAATGTTAAAGAATGAATAGAACATGGAATTTTTATGGTTTCCTTTAGTTTAAATTTTAGCCAAGAAGAAATAAAATTATATATATATATATATTATTTGAATGATGAAATGAATTGTGTTACAATGTTGGAATTTGAAGAATAGGAAGAAAATTTACAAAAGGAAGAAGTAAATTTTCATGTTTCTATTTAAATTAATTTTTTTTTAGCAAATGAAAGGATAATTATAAGGTTTTTTTTTATTGATTGTGTTAATATGGAAAGTAGAATAATGATATTAATTAAAATTTGATATGAATGAATAAACTTGATTAAGACATTTGAGTGAGAAAGAGTCTGTGTGTGTGTGTGTGTGTGTGTGTATTGTACATGTGAAAAGAAATGAGGTGATAAACTTGTTGATTCAGTAGAGGCTGCTAGGCCGACACATTGTAGGGAATTTCATCTCGAGCTCAGTCGTCAGGTAATTATGTGATGCCTGAATTTATTATTAGTCAATATGTATTTTTATTTGATTAATTGCGGGTGATAAATTATTAATTGTTATATTGTTTACTTGAGGAAATAAAATATGTGATGCAATGAATTAATTCCCTAGTTAATGGAATGAGTGCCCTGAACAACGGGCAAAACGTTGAACTAATTCCTAGAGTAATGGAATTAGTGTCTTGGTGAATGAGCGTAATAAGAAATTAATTCCCTGGTTAATAAGATTAATACCCTCGTAAATGGGCTAATTGTTGAACAAATTTCTAAATTAATGGAATTAGTGCCTTGACAAATAGGCGTGATGAGGAATTAATTCACTGCTTAATGAGATTAATACCCTAATGAATAGGTGAAACGTTGAGCTAATTATCCGGGTTGATGGAATTAGCGCATGTTTAATGGACATGAGATAAATTAATCACCTATTAGTTGAAGTAATATTTGGGTTAATGGGCGATAGGAAGAAGTATATTTTTGGTTAAAGTTCAAGGATTAAGGATTATTTGGAAATTTAATTGAAATATAATACAAGATGGACGAATTAATTTAATGATCTTATGAGCAAATTTTAAAAAAGAAAGAAAGAAAGAATTTTTTGATATTTTTTTCATCTGTCTAATCCAATTATTATATTAAATCAATTTTTAGGTACATCCTTATATTGGGCTAAGAAGTAGATTCACTTTTTTTATATTTTGTTTGGTATCATTTTGTAATGAATGAATTTATTATTTTGTTGTGTAATATAAATTTTAGAATTTAACATGTCAATAATTTACCGAAAGTTTTTTTTGTAGTATAATTTTAATTATGAGTTTCTTCTTTAATTATATACTTATTTCAATTATAATTTTGTTAATGGTCCTAATTTGTAAATCTTGAAATTGTGTAATGTATTTTAGTTATAATTTATAGAATAATTTATTGAATTGCATATATGTAAATATGTTATATTGAATTGTTTAAACACGTGTGATTTTGATAATTGAGAAACGATAATGTAATGAGAGGAGAAAGTCCTAGATGATAGGAAAGATAAGAAATTTGATAATTGAAAATTGTGGAAAAAGAGTCGCTAATTTGGAACCTAAAAATACAGAGAAAACTCTACCGGATTTTTTATTGACGCAAAAAAAAACCTAATCTTAACTAAATTATTATATTCTTGCCTTTTGTTTTGAACTTAAATTTTAGAGTTGTTATAGTTGGTATCAGAGCTCTAATCAGGGTTCAGAAATTGAATTGGAATCTAATAAGTATCACATTGGTTCATGTTACTGCACTTAAGGCAAGGTGAGATGGTGGATCGCTCTCCAGCGTTGGAACGGGGTCAAGATCTTGAGTTAGAGCATAGAGAGAGAGAGAGAGAGAGAGAGAGAGAGAGAGAGAGAGAATTCTTTGGAGGATTAAACCTCTCACATACCTGCAGCACCTCATCTAAGAGAGGTGCCTCCTCTAACAACAACGGTGTCAGTGATAACCCCTACACCATATTCTGATTCGATATTTATAACCCAAATTGTGATAGCTATAATGGAGATGATGCCTTAGGTACCAGTGTCGGCACCCTCAGTGGCACCACCAACACAAGTTAAACCTTCACCGGTGAACAATGTGGTTACACTAGTTCAGGTAGTAAAGAGTATGTGAGAGTTGGTATGTGACTCATTCTTAGGAGAGCCTGATGCTGAGATAGCAGACATATGGCTACATACAATAGATGACATTATGGAGCAGATTTGGGTACCAGAGGATTTACAAGTAAATTATACCACTTATTTACTGCGGTGTAGGAGGCCTATGGGGTCTTAGACATGGGCTAAAATTAAGGTTCAGTTTGAGAATTAGTTTTACTCATCATATCATCGGAAGGTGAAGGAGCAAGAGTTTTTAGGTTTGAGGCAAGAGGGTATGACAATACTTGAGTATAAAAAGAGATTTCATGATCTCTCTATGTTTGCTCAACAGTTTGTTCCCACCGAATAGTACATGATTGACAGACTCCAAGATGAATTAAGCCAGGATTCGAGACAGGGCTTAATAAGACTTAAATTTAGGATAATCAGAGAGCTTATAGAGGCAACCCAAGCCCTTAAGGCACGTATAATTGAAGGGCAGCAGAGTCAGGCAAAGATGGGTAAGAGGAAGGATATCGATTTTTCCTCGAGTAAATCTCCCCTTTCTAAAAAGGATAAGGGATAGTTAAATCGGTTTAGGAGGAAGGGAGGAGTAGTGTCTAGGCCTATTTAGAGTACTGCTACTGGGACTGTTGGTAGATAGCCACATTCTCAGGGAGGCTCTACCGGAGGGGCATCAGGACTAAATACATTATCTTATCCTCATTATATGTAATGCAAGCAGACACATCTGAGGGATTGTTCAGTGTCACCAGGGCGATGCTATATTTGTTAGGGGTGATTATTTTTGGTTTGGTTCAGTTTTTATCAAAAAAAGTAATCAAACTGAATTTAAAAAAAAAAACAACCGAAACTGATTCAAACTAACCAGTTTGGGTTCGGTTTGGTTTGGTTTTTTAGGACAAAAAACGGTTCAAATCGGTTTGGCTCTGTTTTTTTGATTTGGCTTGATTTTTTCAGTTTGGCTCAGTTTTGGCTTGGTTTTTTCCGGTTTGGCTCGATTATTTCGGTTTTGGCTCGTTTTTTTCTATTTGACTAGGTTTTTTTTGAATTTTTTCGGTTTAGATTCGGTTCGGTTTTTTCGGATTCAGGCTTATAAAACAGAAACCGAACAGAACTGAACCGGTCAGTTGTTTCAAAATTTTAATCAGTTTTTTTCACAGTTCGGTTTTTTCAGTTAATTGTTTTCCAGTTTTCTCGATTTAATCGGTTTTTTGGTTTTTTTTGCTCACCCCTAATATTTGTAAAGCTGAGGGGCATAGCTGGCGTGATTGCTCTTGATTAAGTAGAGGATGTTACTATTGTGGAGGATAGGGACACATTCGTAGGGATTGACCTTGGATAGTTGAGTTCATACAGGGACAAAAGCAACATACCCAAAGCCAGCAACAATATGTCACTGTGGATAAACCGGGTAAGCCAGCATAGTAGGGGGCCAGTGGAAATAGTGGTCGGCCCAAGGTGCAGGGTGACAAGACCCAGGGCAAAGTATTTCATATGATATAAGAGGAGGTCATGGCTTCCCCAATAGAGGTCGGCCCTGGGCACAAGGTAACAGACCCAAAGTAGCAGGTACTTTGTAGTTAAACTCATTACTTGTAAATTCATTGATTGATCCTAGGGCTACGTATTCATTTGTGGCTAATAAAATTGTGGGAAAATTAGGAAAAGGACCTAACAGGGTAGAAAGAGGATTTACGATAAGTACTCCTTCAAGTGAAGTCACAATCATTGATTTAGTCTACAAGGGAATTGGGATTCATATAGATGGGCTCAAGTTGGAAGTAGATTTAATTCCCCTAGAATTATAGGATTTTGAGATGATACTAGGCATGGATTGATTAAGTTTTAATAAGGCTCAAATGGACTGCTACGTAAAAATGATGACTTTTCCAAGGATCGAATGGGATGAAAGTGATATTTAGAGGGGAAATGAATGTCTTACCGAATTGCATCATCTTGGTTATGACTGCAAGGAAGATTACTAAAAAGGAATATGAGGCTTACCTTGCCTATGTGTTGGATTCGAAAGAGAAAACTGGAGAGTTGACAAACATCCCTACATTAAAAGAATTTCCACACATGTTCCTAGATGAATTACTAGGGTTACCACCAGATAAGGAAGTGGAAGTTTCCATTGATCTACTACCCTGGTCAACACTTGTTGCTCAACCACCTTGTAGAATGGCGTTTGCCGAATTAGCTGAGTTAAAGATTTAGCTACAAGAATTACTGGATAAAGGATTCATCCGTCCAAGTAATTCGTCCTAGAGAGCTTCAGTATTATTTGTGTAGAAGAGAGATGAGATCCTCATACTCTATATTGATTACAAACAATTAAATAGAGCAAGAGTAAAAAATAAATATCCACTCCCGTGGATAAATGATTTATTTGATCAACTTAAAGGAGCCAGGGTATTTTTGAAAATAAATCTCAGATCCAAGTATTATCAATTAAGAATCAAGGAACAAGATATGGCAAAGACTGCATTTAGGACTCAGTATGGACATTATGAGTTTCTAGTAATGCCATTTGGGTTAACAAATGCACTAACAATATTTATGGACTTAATGAATCGGGTTTACCGACCTAATCTAGATAAGTTTATGATAGTGTTCATAGATGACATCTTGGTCTATTCCAATTCGTATTTGAAACATAAAAAACATTTAAGACAAATGTTATCAACCTTGAGGGAGTTTCAATTGTATGCTAAATTAAGTAGGTGCGAGTTTTGGTTAAAAGTAGTTTTTCTTGGACATGTTATATCAGCTGAAGAAATATTAATAGATCCTAAAAAGGTTGAAGCGGTATTAAAATGGGAGAGACCTACAAATATGACTGAGATTCGTAGTTTTCTTGGATTAGCAGGATGTTATAAGAGATTCATTGAAGGATTCTCCACTATAGTTATCCCAATAACTAGACTGACACAGAATGAGACAAAATGGGAATGAACTAATGAGTGTGAATAAAGTTTACAGGAGCTAAGAAAAAGAGTAACAACAACACATGTGTTAGCCCTTCCATTTAGAACTAAATGATTTGTAATTTACAGTGATGCTTTAAGAAAAGGATTGGGTATTGTTTCGATGCAGCACAATAAGGTGATTACCTATGCCTCAAATCAACTGAAAACTCATGAGATTAATTATCCGGTGCATGATTTAGAATTGGAAGCTGTTGTATTTTCTCTCAGAGTATAGAGACATTTTTTGTATAGATCCCGAGTCCAAATATTTACCAATCATAAGAGTTTGAGGTACCTGATGACGCAAAAACAATTGAATATGTGACAAAGATATTAGGTGGAGTTAATTAAAGATTATGATTGTATAATAGAATATTATCCAAGGAAAGCAAATGTGGTTGCAAATACCCTTAGCCGCAAAAATAAGATGATAGATGTTGAGTTGGATGACAATGATGAAAGAGAATTGTTTCAGTTGAGGAAGATAAATGCTAAGGTAGAAGTTGGACCTGAAGGTTCTTTATTATCTCAATTGCAAGTAAGGTTGACACTCCAAGATAAAGTATTAGAAGCATAATAAAATGATGATAAAACTGATAAAATTAGGGACAAAGTGAAGTTAAGAGTTAAGACTTCCTTCCAAATCTTGGAGGATGGAATGATAGTGCTTGGAAAATGAATGTATTCACCTGATGATGAAACGCTAAAGAGAGAAGTGTTGCAAGAAGCACATGAATCTAGATTTGCGACTCTTCCTGAGAGTACTAAAATGTATCAAGATTTAAAGGAATACTAATGGTGGCCAAATATAAAGATAGAAGTAGCTAAATATATGGTCAAATGTGGTGTATGCCATCAAGTAAAGGTGGAGCACCAAAAACAAGCAGGGCCTTTACAAACGTTATTGATACCTCAATAGAAGTGGGAAGACATCTCTATAGATTTTGTATCAAGCCTGCCTAAAGGGAAAAGAGGCAATGATGCTATTTAGGTCATAGTGGATAGATTAACCAAGTATGCTTTCTCTTGCCTATAAGAATGACATATTCAGTTGATAAGCTGGCTAAATTGTATGTAAATAAAGTAATACGATTGCATGGAGTGTCAGTGTCTATAGTATCAGATCGGGATCCTAGATTCATATCTCATTTGTGGCTAAGCATACAACGGGCTTTAGGGACAAGAGCCTTTCAACCTCAAACTGATGGGTAGATAGAAAGAACAATTTAGACCTTGAAAGATTTGTTGAGGGCATACATATTAGAATTTAGGGGCAACTGGGAGGTTCATCTATCATTAATAGAGTTTACGTATAATAATAGCTATCAGGTAACTGTGGAGATGGTTCCGTACAAAGCCTTGTATGGAAGACAATACTGAATATGAAATTTTTATATTTTCCTTTAGTTTAAATTTCGGCCAAGAACAAATAATATATATATACTCTTTCTCACTCATACGTCTTAATCAAGTTTATTCATTCATATCAAACTTTAACAAATATCATTATTCTATTTTCTATATTAACACAAGCAATAAATAAAATCCTTCCAATTATTCTTTCATTTACCAAAAAAAATAGATTTAAATAGAAACATGAAAATTTACTTCTTCATATATATATATATATATTCTCAAGGTTTTCATATTAAAATTTACCAAAATTTTGACTAAGTCCCCTCTATACCGGGAGGTCCCAAGTTATCGACATACGACCTGTTTACACTTCTAATATATCACATCTCCAACTCAATTCAGCCCAATCATCCTGGGTCTCAATTCCACAAGCATCACCATCCATATCCACCACAATGTTGATGATATACATTGTACAACAATTATTATTATGGATGGTTAAAGATATAAACATACTTAATGGAACATAGTTATATAAACTACCGAATTAAATTCATCTATTCAAGTTTAAACATCAATTATACAAATTAAGTTAAATAAAAGTTGTAATATTACCAAATACAAGGGTATACTCCCTAAAACCTAAATTACAAAAAAAAAAAAAAGAACCTAAGCTAGAATCTACTCCTGTCGTGCATGCGATGGTCCTGAAAATAAAATACATATTATTGAAATATGAATATCACATTAATATAACAATACAAATATTCGGCAATTTAAAAAGACAACATACATTCATATTTTATTTACTTCTCCCTTTTGGTTCTTATTGGAGACTCTTTCTCCTTCAACTACTAAAAATCATTTTCTCTTTTATTATCAACCTCCATTCAAGATCTCATAAAACCACCCATGATTATTTTCGCTTAACACATTATTGATACCAATTTCATTGTTATCATCATCTTCCTGTAGGAGTCGATGCAAGGTGATCCCCTTACCCATGATCCTAACATACATTAAATGTATGCTAGTCAATACATCTCGATCACCTTACCCAGGATCCTAACATACACTAAATGTATTGTAGCCAATACATGGTGATCCCCTTACCCGGGATCCTGATCCTAACATACATTAAATGTATGTTAGTCAATACATCTTGATCCCCTTACCCGGGATCCTAACATGCACTAAATGTATGCTAGTCAATACATGGTGATCCCCTTACCCAGGATCCTAACATACACTAAATGTATGCTAGTTCACGCCCCAAATCACACTTCTCATATTTTCTTTATCGGCTATAATTTCATCACTTGGAAATTCACAGAACAACCGTTCACCTTGAATACACATACATTAAGAATACTATCCAAATATCAGCATCATTACACAAACTTTCCTCCTATCTCCTAATATCCAATATTCAGTAATTCACATCTCACGTCAATAACTTATTAAATCATAGAATTAAACTAGAAAGTATAGGTGCGGATCACCTACCTGCTATAGAAGCTCTACTCGTGCTCCCCTGCTGCTGCTGCTGCACCACGCCTGTGGTCCCTCCTGCAAATCACAGGTTTATCTCATAAATTTTCCTCACTCAAGGATATGTTTTATAATAACCATATCAACAACCAATAAGTCTTTCTTTCATTCATTTCTTAGTACTTTATGTTTTTCTCATTTCACTCATTATTATTGTTTTTCTTTGTCCAATCCTAGTTATCATTCCTTTCTTTATATTTGGACTGTCACTGTCTAACTGTTACTGTCTTGTTCAAAATTTATGTCGTTGGAAAGATAAGGCATGAGGCTACAAGTTCTATGATTTGAGAAGAACCCAGTTCTGCCTCTAAGATAGTCAAAATCGCTCATCAACAAACACTTGGACTGTTAGTGTCTGTTTTTTGAGATGTTACTGTCTGACCTCTCCTCAAATTTTTAACTATATCTGGAGTTATAGAACTCCGATTCAAGCAAAATTTTTGTCGTTAGAAAGATAAGACATGAGACTACAAGTTCTATGTTTGAAAAGAACCCAGTTTTGCCTCTAAGATAGTCAAAATCGCTCATCAACAAACTCTTAGACTGTTATTGTCCAACTGTTACTGTTTGACCTCTCTTCAGATTTTTAACTATATCTGGAGTTAGAGAACTCAAATCTATAATTTAATATCCAGTCATCAATTCATAATCGACTTTAAAACAACCCATAAGACCATGTTTAGAATATCTTACCCGATACGAATCAATTTAGACCCCATTTTCTTTAAATGTATTCGTTTTGCCCCCACTTCTTTTTTAGTTTAGTTTATTTTCTTTAACTTAATCCAGCCTTGATTATCTCGGGATTTACAATATATATATATATATATATATATATATATATATATATATATATATATTTTTTTTTTAGTGATTAAATAAATTGTGTTACAATATAGGAATTTGAAGAATATTAAGAAAATTTACAAAAGGAAGAAGTAAATTTTCATGTTTCTATTTAAATCTAATTTAATGTAATGAGAGGTAGAAGTCTTGGATGATAGGACAACTAGGAAAATTGATAATTGAAAATTGTGGAAGAAGAGTTAATAACTTGGCACCTAAAAATACAGAGGAAACTCTTTTGGATTTTTGATTAATTGCAAAAAAAAAAATTACCCTAATCTTAATTGAATTATTAAGTCCTTGCTCTTTGTTTTGAACTGAAATTTCAGGGTTGTTACAAAAACATTAATTCATACCTAATATACTTATGCATGCGTAATATATAAAAAGAAAAAAAAATGCATAGGCAATACATAAAAATGCATGCTAAAATTAAATTACACAAACCAACAAAAATAAATAAGCAAACAATGAAACAAATAAAGTTTAAACCAATCAGACAAGTCCTTAGTGCAGTTGTAACACGATCAAAGAATTGATATATCTTCTCCCAAGTGTAGGAGTGTCTAAGTAATAAATAACCCGGTAAGACTGAGGTCGAACCACAGGGAGGTTTACTGTATAAACTACAAATAAAGAAATAGATAATAGCAGAAAAAGAGTTGAAGAGAGCTTTGAGATGTGATATTGATGTAAAGATTTAAATAAATATAAAACAATTATCAAGGTTAGAGGATCCACTAATGGTATTTTAAATAAGTATAATATAAAATTTTTTTATTATTCAACTGGAAACCACACAAAAAGAAGGTTCCAATCGGATTATAATTTATTAACATAATTATATTAATTATCTTATTTGATTAATGTCAATACTTGTAAATATTGTCAGGTATTCATGGTGATAACTTATGTTAACAACAAATCAAGTTCATTTTATAGCACAAGTGACGTTATACCATACAGTTGGGCTATTAAAGTGCCAAGTATTTGTTGTACCATGGACTGTTCAACACAAATCTAGATTAATCATTTAACAAGTAAGGTATTAAAAGTGAGTAAGATAATAAATACAAAACATATTAGTATCAAACATTAAAGTTCATGTTGAGTTTATACTATATTTATTCTTACATCATTAGTGTAACATTTTCACCATGACATAATAAACTTAGCTAGAAAAACAAGATAAGAACATACATATAAGTATGGTAAACGAAATGAAAAGCATAAACAAGAGATTAAGAAAAATATAACATGGAATAAAACTTGAACATTACAAAATACAAAGAAAGAGAGCAAGATCTGAAAAACAAGATGCCTAAATGCATGGCAAATGCCTCCTTTTATAGGCTAAAATTCAGAACTATTAATTTGATAACTAATTGTTGAGTGGGTGGCCACCTCTTTACTCAGTAACAATCTTTATCTTATTGTCTGTAGAAAATGTCATTGCTAACATCAGAATTTGAACAGATAGTCTTCATAAAAGTTCTGGGAAATTGTCTTAGCTTTCCAACAAAACACGAATGAGGTCATATGGACATCTAGAACTCGAGATATGGGCTGATCACTGAACAATTTCTGGGCTGCAAGACAGATTCCGACTCCTCTGTTGTTGCTACAATTTGAACTTGAAAACGGTTTTTTTGATTCTTGGACTCTAGATGAAAGTTTTAGGCCTATGTCTTAACTTTCTATACATATAAACCAGACCTAAATCCAAGTTCTACAGCTCCAGTTATGATCCAATAACCGAATGGTGTTCCAATTTGAATTCAACCAGCATCTCTTTTCTAAGCTTAACCCTCTCTTTGTCTTCTTAATTTCAGTAGTTAAACTCATCAATCAATCAATCAATCCTTTGATTTATGTGATAAGCCTGCATTTGAAATGAATATTTATCATAAATTAAAGGTATCTTATATTATCAAACTTGTTATTATAAAACATGCTATAGTTAAGGAGATATTGATACTTCAAGTGCAAAATGATGATATAAAACCTTGACAAAAATGCACTTTTAAGTACTAATCACAACCCCAACCAGCTTATTACTAATCCCTAGTAATCAAAGCATTAAAATAGAAAAACAATTTGCAAGTTCCACAAAGCATGACATTCATCATTCAACTTCCATTAATCTATCCAAATAAACAAACTCTCATTAAATTTATATACATGCTTCATACTATTGAAATAAGATATTAATAAACCTTTTCTTTTATGTGCTCAATGTATGAAAATATAGATGATGGGGTTTTTATTAGAAGAAAACAATATTTTGTTCTAATATTTTTCTAAGGTTAACTCATTTGGGTTGGGATTATTATTATCTTTTTTTATTATTATTAGTTTTCTTTTCTTTTTTAAATAAAACATAATGCATCTTTAACCCATGTAATGAGCCTTAGGCTAATGACTCCTAGACCAGTTGGTCTTAGGGCATTAGGTGTTGAGACACCCCTACGAGCTTAGCAACTCGGGTTGCCGATACTGATACGTAGATAGTGCAATATTTAATTTCCTTAAGCTTTCTCCTTAACCCATGTAACAAGCACTGGGCCAACAGCTTCCAAGTCAGTTGACTTTAGGGTATTAGATGTTAAAACACCCCTTCGGTCTTAATTGCTTAGGTTAGGGAGGCTACGAAACCAAACTTATATACATTTTTATTATCATCAATATTATCAATTTGGGCTTTTTTTTTCTTTGCAAATTATATACCATCTATTTCCCTTAGTTGTTACCTTTAACAAAAGAACATAAATAATGTAATAATCCAATGTGCAACCCACAATCATACGTTAAAGTGTGTGTGTGTGAAAATGAAGGCTTAAGAATACTTGTTAAATGAGTATATGAGTAGAATTAAGTGATAACAATGCGAGAGTTTGTAAAGCTGAATATTTCAAGAAGTATTCTGATAGACTTTGATAAGAATATTTACTAAGATGCGTCTTAAGAGTTAATAAAATTCCTCCTTACTCTATCATTCTAATAACAGTTTTGTAAAATGGTTTTAATAATAGCAAAAAACAGCTAGTAAGTTAGTTTTTTTTTTAATGTCAACTACTACCCTCTTCCCTCTCCCCTCTCC
>Ga0325402_1004755_pt1 | contig 12579 bp, 8 predicted proteins | sample PopdelMetagenome_22_FD_207212 | JGI IMG/M metagenome (GOLD analysis project Ga0325402, IMG submission 207212) | Populus deltoides microbial communities from Bellville, Georgia, United States - Xylem-PdKOR-R3 | ecosystem: Host-associated > Plants > Phyllosphere > Stem > Wood/Secondary xylem... | reverse complement strand
ATCGCAGTTGCTGTAGGTTCATGTGGAAGAAAAAAAAACTGCAATTGATCTGAGTTTGTTTTTTATAACAGTAGGATTCAAACCTCTTTTATTACCAAAAAAAAAAAAAAGTTTCTTTTAAGCTATAAATACCATCATAAAACAGATCATAATTAAAAAAGAAGTAGGCCCAAATGATAATGCATAGCGGTTATAAAAAGCTTGAACTTATTATGCCCAAACTCTATAGTTGCCCCTACACCATGCAAGCCTGCAAGGGAGGGAAAAGCTTTCGAGTTCCAAGGCAACAATTTCAAGTTTCAACCATGTGCAAGAACACGGTCGAAATTTGAAATTCTTTCATCGAGGCCTCTATACCCACGACTCCAATAGATCCTCTACTTTCAACATCTTTTTATTGAACCGGGTAAGCCCTGATTCTTACCCTCCCTGTAACATAAAACAAAGAATTCAATAAAACTTTTGTTTGCCGTGATGTTAATGTTGAATTATGTAAAAAGGTCCTAATCCTCGAGATCTTGATCAATGGGGTTCACGACCTAGTTTATGGAGATAGTCATTCACGCTCTCTCGAACATGACTTTTGAAACCTAAGCAAGTGATGAAAGAATACATTTGAACAAGGAAATAAAATGAGATTGGACGATCCCATTCTCAATTCCATGAGCGAAAGGACGAGTGAATCAAACAAAGTAAATCTCCATACCATACGGCCCCTGGGCATATAAAAAAAAATATCGAAAGAGTTCATTCACAATCGTTTTGTCTTTCTAATTGTCCAAAACAACACAGCTAAATACCATATGAACAAAAGTCTACATGCACATTCAAGAAACAGAGCGTGTCGTCCTCCTCCTATCAAAGGGAAAACATGAACCACTCCTTCTATGAAAAGGAATCTTCAAAACATGAACCATACAAAATACTGACTGTTCTATATAAAATTAAAGATCACGACACTAAAGACTGTTTTGCCCTTGAAAAAAAAAGATAAAAATGTTCATAAGTAAGGGATAGCTAGTGAAAGAGGGCATCAAGCCCTACCAGAGAGGTAAGGCATTAGCACACCAAAATGCATTATGTGAGATAAATGTGATATTGGACGGGTTGTACGTCGATAGAGATTCTAGCTGGAAAAAATCAACCTGCAATAGTTGATAATGATGTTTTTTTATTCAGAGTTTGGATTCGTGTTAGAAGGAAAAAAAACGATTAAAGTGTGTGCAATTTATATTTTGAGTTACTTATTATGTGGATTCTATACTTAAAAATAATGAAATTGATTTTATTTTTTATATATAATTGTGAGTGTCTGAACCAGCTTACGTACACTTTAATTAATTTCCCGAGACTCTAAAATTAATGACCAGGTAAGTTTTCAATAACCTTGAGTTTTGTGACACTCGAACTAGTGATCTCTAAAAGTAAATTTATGACCGACCAGTTAAGTTTTATTTTTCAGAATTAATGAAATTAATTTTAATATGATTTGAGATTGTTATTCATATCAAAAATATTAAATACTATTATTGACGAAACTATATAACTATAGACATCTCTAAAAATATATACAACCTGTTAATAATTAATATTTTATTTATGATATCGCAAGAAGCTAAGTGAAAAAAATAATTCCTTTCGTGTATGGACTGACAAATGTATTTCAAGAATTGAATCGGATATAATAAAACAACAAGAACTCATCAACGAAATTAGAAAAACAAATTAAATATAATCTAAGTATATTGCTAGCTAGTCTTGCATATTAGTACCTTACCAATTTAATAGTTATTTGGTATTATAACAGTGATTGTTTTTTTAAATATTTTTTATTTAAAAATATATTTTTATTATTTTTAAAAATTATTTTTTATATCAACTTGTCAAAATGACTTAAAAATATTAAAAAATTTTAAAAATTATTTTTTTATAAAATATTATTTGGACCACATTTCCAAATAACAGAAACCATACGAGTCACGCGCAAAACAGATACCCTAAAAAACCATCCAGGTGCAGGAATGAGTTCAATTTTCATGATGCTGCAGATGTCGATTCCAAGCGTGATTAATTGCAAACTATATTCAAAGTGTGATTAATTACTCTATATTAAAAGATATCAATATTTTACTGTGCAAATTCATTTTACTCTTCTTTACTAATGATAATAATAAAAAAAATTAAGTGTTCGTTTGATAACATGGCTGCGGGCGAGGATCATCTACACCCGCACATAATATCGTTTGGTTAAAAAGAAAAAAGTGTTTTATGGTATTAAGACCCACTAAAAATAAAAATGGTTCCGCAGGTTTTGTAGATGTAGTATTTTGCTGCTTCTCGTGGGGGAGGAACCACAACAGTAGAGCTATGTTTCACTGTCGCACTGTTCACTAAAGTGAACAGTTTTTTTTATTTCAAAGTTCAGTTTTTTTTTTGAAAAACCAGTGCGAGTAAATTAATTCACTTGCACGGTTCACGTGTAAAGTTCAATTTTTTAAAAAAAAAACCAGTGCGAGTGAATTAATTCATTCACATTGTTCACGTGAAAAGTTTATTTGTTTATTTATTTATTTCAAAAAACCAGTGCAATTAATTGATTTCACTCGTACTGTTCACGTGAACGTGAACAATAATATTTTTTTTGTTTTAAAAAAATTAGTTTAAGGTGAATTAAATTTACTCGTACTGTAATCGCAATTTTATTCCTGATGATATTTTATCTAATTTTATTAAACGCTCAAAAAATCATGAAAACTGTAGTTCTTATCCGATAAATTTTGTACATAATGAAATTGTAATTTTTTTTAATAAAAAATTGAATTTTACTCGAAAAACTAGTATTTAATATTATTTAATAACACTATATAAATTAGAAGGATATCGCATGATGATGCAGCATTTATGGAATTTGATTGCAATTCCAATTATGTTTTTGCCGGGTTTGACCCAGTTAAAAAAATCAGTTTTTATTTTTATTTTAATTGTGTTTTATTCAAAAAATTAGAAGGAGATCACTTGATGACGTAATAAAAAATTCAGTTTTTATTGTTGCGTGCTTAAGAAACCATGAAAAATATAATCCTTATTAGATAGATTTTGTATGTGATGACATTGCATATAGTTTAATGGAATAATAAAAAATATTTGATATCATATTATTTATTTCATGATGTAACAACAGTAGTTAAATCTACAATATTTAAATTAAAAATCATTAATATTAATATATATATATATATATATTTAATTATTTTATAACCTCAATTTGAAAAGCATTTTTTTAACTAAACACATTAAACTACTTTTTGTTCAACCTCAATTCCAACAACAATTTTAACCAAACATATATTTTTTAAAAACAATCTCAATTAAAAATATTTTTTATAAAATAATTTTTTTAAAACAACAACCATAACAACAATCTCTAGACCAAACATTAGTTGACTAAAATTGCTCAATTAATGTGTTATAAATTGCGAATGTTTTTACAGTGAATTACAATAATTCAGTGACTCTTTTATTTATATCTAAGTTGACTGGAACATTGCTCAAAAGGCAACGCCTAGTGGCAAGCTAATTGAAATCACGTCCAGATCCCACCCCTCCTCTTTTCTTTTTTTTCCTTCTGTGTTCTCGGCCATTAATGTTTCGAGTTGAATTATTGGCTTTAACTAAAAAGCAAAAACCCTCTAGTTGCAAAAGGAAGGTCAAACCCATTTGCGAAATTAAAAAGTTTATTTAATTTCCTGTTTAAACCACTTTTGAATCTAACAAAACTTCCCCTGATTTCATTAGCATCCAAGTGGGCGAGAGCACCTTTCATATAAAGAAGATGGAGATGTTAAATGGAAGTTCACCGACGGTCACACATATCTCACTCGAATGAACCCATAAATGTCATAGCCACACAACTTGCAAGAGCCAGACAAGGAAGATTCCATGACCGACTGGACGTTATAGAAGTGCTTCCAAGAGTCTGTGTGTGGTTGGCGTTAAGGTAGCTTTTTGAGTAATGATTTAGGTAGTCTTATTTCTACGGTGATACCGTGCTTTTTATTAAAAAAAAATAATTTTTTTTATATTTTTAATTATTATGTAGATATTCAAAATAAATTTAAAAATAAATAAAAAATATATATTTATTTTAATATATTCTTAAATAAAAAATATTTTAAAAAACAATAACTATTTCGATCTCAAATACTACCTTAAAAAATAAGTTTAAAAATATTAATTTATTTTCTTATCAAGAAAATATATTTAGAATAGGTAGCAATTACTTTATAAAATATATATTTTTTAAATATATTTAAATAATATTTTTATTTTTTAAAATTTAATTTTTAACATCAAAACAATCTAAAAACATCAAAAAAAAATTACATTCAATCTTAAAAAAAGAAAAAAAAAGAAAAAAAAAAGAAAAAGAAGATAAAACTCAATACCAAACTCCATATCCCATCCATATACAACCACTGTCATCTCATGTCAGTATCTTGGTCCCTTTATCAAAATTCCACCCCCGGAAAAATAGGTGAGATATGTAATCTAGACCAAGGATCGTGTGTCACGTGGCTGCTAACTAGTAGGTGTTGTGACCGGAAATAATTAAAACCACTCTCATACCAGACGAATAATATCCTCATATCTTCTTCTATCATGTACGTAATAAAACTTTTGCTATCATATTTAGCCCTTGTCTAGTTCCATGAGATGTTGGCTATTTTTTTTTTATTTAAAATTAATTTTTTTTTAAGATTATTTTCATATATAAATATTCGAAATAAATTTAAAAAAATAAAAAATATTTTAATATATTTTTAAACCAAAACCATTTTAAAAAACAATTATTACTCCACTCCTACCCCATATACATGGGTAAATATACATGAAAAAGGGGCAAATTGCACCAAGCCAATTAGAGAAGTCTAGAACACAAAAACTAGAGTGTAGGTTCGGCCGGTAACATGAAAATGACATCCCACAATTCATATCCATACAAGTATTGAATATTACAGAAGCCCACCCACCTCAATAGGATGGGCCCCATCAGCCAAACCCCTCAAACTAAAAACAATAAAGGAGAGGAGCCCTTGAAGAAAAACATTACGATTATTACATTACATGCGCAATTGGGATAAAAAGGCCCTTGAAGAAATACACGTCACTGTTATAGCACGCGCTTGCTTATAGGTACAAATGCACAAAAGGCCAACACGGAGAAAATGGAACAAACTTCATCAAATGGCCAAAAGTAAAGCATCACAATCATCACTTCTTGAAAGGAATGGCTCTGATCACAACCTGGTGGTAAAGAGCTGCAAGTGCTGCTCCAATGAAGGGGCCAACCCAGAAAATCCACTGCATCCAACCAAAGAATATGAGATGTATGTCGAAAATGGGTACAAACTAATTTTTTGACCACGCAAAAAATGGAAACCTAACTGGCTGGGTAAGTAATTAAAGACTTACGTGATCATCCCAGGCGCTGTCCTTGTTGAAGATGATTGCAGCACCCAGACTCCGAGCTGGGTTGATCCCAGTTCCTGTAATTGGGATCGTGGCCAAGTGGACCAAGAACACAGCGAACCCAATTGGCAGCGGTGCCAAAATCTGACCATACATATTTTCACCATCATTAAATTCCATGAAAATGAACAAATAATTGATGAAATTAATCAACTACTTGGGAGTTTTAAGTTTGCTGAGAAGAGAGATGCAGGGCTTACCGGGACATGGGAGTCTCTGGCACTACGCTTGGCATCAGTTGCAGAGAAGACAGTGTAGACAAGAATAAAAGTGCCAACAATCTCAGCACCAAGGCCATCACCTTTGGTGTAACCATGAGCGACCATATTGGCACCACCATTATGCAACTCGTAGTTTGTTTTCCCGTAAAATCCTTTCACCACACCAGCACCGCATATGGCACCAAGGCACTGCATCACCATGTAGAACACGGCCCTCGTCAAGGACAGTTTCCTCGCTAAGAATAGCCCAAAAGTCACAGCAGGGTTTATATGACCACCTGCAAGTACCAAAATCACATCACAAATTAGTTTTTATATAAAAAAAAAGGGTTCTATTTTCTTTACTAGAACCATAAATATCGAAACTAAAAATTCATGTCAGTTGTTTTTTTTTTTTTTTTAAGACCTGAAATTCCAGCTGTACAGTAAACAAGAGCGAAAATCATTCCGCCAAAGGCCCAAGCGATCCCTTGAATCCCAACCGTTGTACACTTAGTCGTGTCCTTAACCACACCCATCACAGTCAAAACGGTGATGTACAAAAACAAGAAAGTGGCCATGAACTCTGCAATCCCGGCCCTGTAAAACGACCATGAAGTCAGTTCGCCTGGCTCAAACAATGGTGCCGGGGGTGGCTCCTTGTAGTCCTTGTCATCTAGGCTCTGAGCTGCCGTGCCAATTGGCTGCCTCTCATTGAACCTGTTAGCTCCCAGTCTAACATCTTCTTCTTTGCCCTCCATCTCTCTGCTGTTTTTTTTAGCTCAAACAATGCAAACGCAGTATTAAGTATTAACAATTAAGGAACTCTCTCTTCGGTTGCTATCCAGTGACCGTTGGATCTCTGTTGAGAGTGAAGAGCGGCTCGGATTGGGGGGTTTTAATAGGAGAGCTAGTAGTCTAGTCAGTGTATTTAATTGAAATTTATTTTATTTTTTCTGGTAAGTAAATTTAATAATTTATCTCTTGACCGACCAATCATTTTCTGAAGCTATAATTGATTTCTTATTTTGTTTCGTTTTATTCTCTTTGATTTTTTCATCGAAAATGACTTGTTAAGAACATGAAACGACATTGTGCATAGTGAATTTCATAAGTGGCACAAGGGTGGCCGCACACATGTACAATGATGATGTTGATGAAACCACCGTCCATCTTTCAATAATGGAGAGTGTCAAGGTGTGAAGTTTGGCTTTGAAACGGAAACATGGATATCTCGCATGGTTTGGTCACAAACAGAGACTTCAAATTTGAATTTAACTATCAAATTATTTGCATTATTGTTTTACTCTCGCTAGTTAGCATCTTAACTGGTGTAGTAAATCCCATATCATCTGTTAGTAATGATAATTTATAACTTTGTGAGATCCTAGCGGCCAGGTGCTCAAACGCTACAGATCTACAACAGTATGGTTTGTGTGGTAATAATTATTTTTTAATGTGATTTTATAAAATTAATATTTTTTAATTTTAAAAAATTATTTTTAATATTATAATATCAAAATAATTAATAAAATATAAAATTAAATTTTCATAAAACTTTGTTTGAAATGCAATTTCAAACAGCATAAAATGATCAATTAATCGTGAATGAAAATGATCGAGATTAATTTGTTGGTGTTAAATATCATTATAAAGGAAAAAAGAACTGCGTCGTTAACTAAAAATGACCTCGTTCAGTTTCATTTCAGTAGAGAAATATTAAAAATGAATGGGTCGGCTCCTAATGATGGAAACATCAATACATACTCTATTCTTTTATGTTCTTCATGATGTGAGAAAAATAGTTCGTATGTGCTTGCATCATTAATTAAGATTTTATCAAGATATTTTTATTAAAGAATCATCAAATTAACAAAAACTTATATACGAATATAAATTTTTTAGAGTACAAACACATCATAGTACAAATATATTGATTTTGCGGTAGTCAAATTTAACGATAATTGGGTTTAGATAAAGTGTCAAACCGTATATAATGGGTCCGATGCTAATTAGACCCATCTGTAATTAGGCTTTGCAATGCACCAAACTCTAGGTGTTGGGTCTAACACTAGCTAGATCCAACCATGTTCGGACTTGACAATACACCAGGTCTCGGGCGTTAAGTTGATACAACTCAAAATATCACAAAAATAAATTTGCATTCCAGTCCATTTTCTCCATGAAATAACAAAGCTCATGGATTATAAAATATACCATGAGACCTTCAAAATAAAAGTTCTTAATTTTTATTATTTACTGTACATATATTTCAGAGTGTATTTTTTTATAATATTATTATATTTTCTCTTTTAAAAAAAATATTTATTAAAGCTTTGAAGAGTCTCCACCCCTTCAAATAAAATCTTTTATAGGCACTAATCAAAATTTATCTTGCCCTAGCAAGCACCAAAAATAAACTATCAAACATCTTAATTAGAGAAAATAAATAATAATATTTCTAGAATTAATTAGTTAACTTATTATTTAATTCAAAAATTCATTTTTTAAACTACTTGTATTTTTTAATATATCATCATCGTTGAATTATTAATTCGTATTATTTAAATTTAATTTTGAGTGAATGATTATCTCTTCGGAGAACCGGAGAAACTAACAAGCTGGCAATATTGTGGTTTAATTGATAATGGCGGATTCGTGGAACATGATTGTCCTAATCCCGATAAATAATTACGAAGATGGTTTGCAGCATTCATGCTACATATTAGGATAATATTAAGAACTCTGCTTCTTCTTCTTCCTTTCTTGATCGAATTTTCTCTTCTTATTTTTTAGGACCTCTTTATGTCGTATGCAATTGTGCGAATCATTAATTTGTGAGACAGCCTCATCTGCTTGATCTGGCAAAGACGTTTTAGGTAAGATGCAGCACACTGATTAATCAGATTAGACGAAGTGACACCTATCATAATAGAGCTGGACAAGAAAATTGAGCTCCTGCCTGAAATTTGCTATTGCAAACAGAAAAACCTTGAAGCTTATAATAGCACGGCGACTGCCGTCTCGTTTCTTGTCCTTTTCCCTCATGGTCTGATTTGCCAAAAAGATGAAGAAACATGGAGATCGGAGAAAGCTTGGCCCATACGTCTATTGGCCTTGTCATGGGAATCCATCCTTCTGACAGAAGCCGGCTTGAATACTAGTCGGTTAGAGGAAATTAAGACCCAGCCGAAATTGCTCGAGTATTCTAGCAGAATCACATGGCCAGTTTTCATTCTGTAACTCTGTTTTCTTGTCAAATCAGGGGGTTCTGGAGGTAACTCATCGCAATCGATGGAATTAATTGTTTATTAATGAATGGTGGACTCAGTTCTTTACTTTAGCTCAAGCTCACAAAAGACCAATCATTCAATGTATAAAAACTGTAGCCATCATTCAAATTGAAAAACCGAAGAATTTACAAATTACGTCTGCATTTTAGCATAGCTGCCTTGTTTCTGTTCTTTATGCAGACCGACTGCTTTTGATAACAGTGCTTGCTTAAAAAACAACTGTTATCTAGGGGTAGGGTCGTGGCATGATAAGAACATCGAGATAGTGATTTCTGTGAAATTGTTAAAATATAGGATAATAATGTGTTTGACAACCGCCAATTTAATTAAGGCCATTTATATACCGACGACGTGGGCAAATTTTGTGCATGCTGGGAGGGTGGACGGATTGGATGTCTTGCTCATAACTCATAATTTGGATGTTTTCCGCAGCATTACAGAATCGTAATATAAATGAGATTTTCAAGCAAAAAGCACCATAGAAATCTTTATAAGACCATACGTACAAGTGGATTGCCCTTTCTGTGAACAGTGTAAAGCCATGGCACATGTTTTGTTTAACAAATTCTTGTATTGAAGTCCCAGAGCAAGTGGGGGGCATGATGACTTTCCTTGACTGTAATCAAGTCGTGGGTTAGAAGCAAAGCAAAGGGATGATGGCTTTTCTCATGGAAAGGACAAAAATCAAGCACTCCTTCGTGTTCCATACCCAGGACATTCAATTCAAAACGTACTATAATCTGCCAATCCTTTACAATCAATGGATTGCGTCATCTTTTTTTTTTGCACGACTCCACCACCTTCATTTTCCTCACGTTTCATTAGTTCCACGAGGAAAATGATAAATAATAAAGTTAAAAACAATAAGAAGAAAAAAACTTCAACAGAATTGTGAACTATATAGTAATTTTAATGACTTTAGTATATTTTAATTTTTTTAATATCTAGCATTACCAACTATATTTCTCCTAGCTATATAGCTTATAAGCTTATTTAAGAGTATGCTAAATATTATTTTTTAAAGTGTTTTTTTTGTTTAAAAATATATTAAAATAATTTTTTATTTTATTTTTTAGTATTTATTTTTTATATTAGTATATTAAAATAATAAAAAAATAATTTAAAACTAAAAAATTTATTTGCGGATTTTTTTCTTTTTTTCCCCCTAGGATAATAGGGATTTTTAAGTTTCGCAGCCTACTTGGAAAATTCGGCCGAAAACGTGGACTTCCAAACCCAGTCACTGAAAATACACGCCGAACCGACTTTCGCCGTCCCAGTTACACAATTCTTGCCATGATGTTCATGATTTGATGTTTTGATGTCTCGGTGCAACGAATTTTAGGGGTGCAGCTAGCCTCGCTTTGGATTGTGCTGTTTGGCTACTAGCTATCCAGTAGATAGTCCATGTCTAGGACCCTTTCAGCCTCTGCTAAGATGCTACCAAACACTTTGAATTGGTTTTTTACGTAGCTCCTTTCAGTTGAATAAATGGAACATACGACAACGAAAGCTGCCTTGATCGTGCAATGTGTAATTTCACAGATTAGATTTTGGACCTAGTCCACGCCAAAAAACAATATTCACAAATAAGAATGGAAAATTAGGCTTCATCATGGCTGGGTAAAAAAATATGAAAGAAAATGATTACAAATAAGAGAGAGAGAAAAAAAAAACTAGAACCACAATCTTATTATTTAAAGCCTGGTTTTCTTCAAGAACTTTCCTCGTACATGACAACCTCGTATTTCTGATGATGTGTGCTGATCTGGGCTACACCAGGAGGAATGTCATCAGAAGGAATTAGGAGAAGGAATACCAATGCCTATGTTCCTGTTGAGCAATGAAGAAATATATGATCATATTAGTCTACCATTGCACGGAGAGACAAGTCGTTCATGATCCACGGGGGGATCAGTCACAGCCCAATGTTTTCATCTTGATGGATCTGTAATGAAAAGGGAACAAAATAACACAGTCCAAAATTAAACAAGGTACGGATTGAATGAGTGCTTGCCCGCAGGCCACAGTGGCGGAACAAAATAAGGGAGGGGTGCAAACTGCAAACCGAGTCCTGAAATACAGAGACTGAAAATCCTGTGCAGCCCAGAACTCAAGGAGCCCTCAACATACATTGCAGCTTACATCAGAAAACTGTCTGCCTGATTCAAGTACCAAGAGCTTCCAGGTTCCTGAGACAAAGAAATCATGAAAAAATTATCTTTTGTTCATGTAGAAAGGCTCACGCTAAAATCCATGTAGAACCAGAAATGCAATGATGCATCGTTCAGAAAAATGCCATTCTTACACAGCAAATTCTTGAATATATAATGTCAAATAATTAAGATTCTATGGCTACATAGCGCCCCCACCACTATCAAAATGCTAAAAGTCAACATGAGAGCAAAGGGAAAACACTCGAGACTTGCATAGCAAACACAGAGATGAATAGCTACTGAGATAATTAGTCTGGTCTTTTGAGAACGATTCCGCCGTGTATGGTCTTATCAAGTTATAGGAACATCTCATTACATTCTACCTTAGCAGTTTAGTTAAGTTAGCTTGGAATTGAATTGAATTTAATTGACAGCGGAAACAAAGTTTTTTATGCCGCATAAGAAAACTCTCTATTATACCCAAATTTCACAGTATGCAAAGTGATGCTAGCTTTCTCATTAGCTCATAAACTAATGTCAACTGTACAACGAACAGTGGTAAAATCATAGGCTTATATAATTTAGCAAGTATCAAACTACACTTTCTACTCCAAGTTCCTCAAGGCTTTCTACACCAAGTTATCCTCGAGGAAGTCAAGGATACTGGCAATGGTGCAACCAAAGGCAGAGAAATAAAGGAAGAAATAATATTATTTTTATTGAGCACGACATGGAAACAACCTCAAATGGAAGTGTACAATCCAGAACATTTGAACAATGAGTATAGACGAGTAGAGGCATAAAAAGAACAGGTCAGATTGGTGACTTAATACTTCATTGTATTACCAGGAACTTCCCCTCTTATATTTTTTACTCGGTAAGAAGTGATGCATGGCTTATCACTCAACCTCACACCACCTGTTTACCAAATCCACATACCAGTCTCAAATGTTTTTCTCAATACAGAAGAATAAATCACAGAAATTAAGGAGGGGATTTGAATCTTACTGTTTTTTTGCTCACGCCACTTCTCAGTACTTCCATACCAATTCCATTGGAAGCAAATTAAGAGCTGCAAGGGAATGCCATCAAGCACGATCTCTGAGGGGATTAACCATCAGTCGCGCGCAATGGACAGTAAGATTCCTTCAAAGTTGCAAGGGATTATGAAACTACCTGATTTAACACCGTCTGAAGCTTTCTTTGCAACTCCATCGGCTTTCATTGCACCAAAGGAGGCCGCTATGATACTTGTAAACTGTGGTTTTCTTTTGTTTTCTGCAATGAATGTCCACCTTTTACTTCCTGAGAGCAATTCAGTTTCAGCAGAACAGAGCCCTCCAACATTTGATGTAGATGCATATATAACAAGCACAAAATATAATAAAGACCACACATTCA
>Ga0325402_1004753_pt1 | contig 12579 bp, 9 predicted proteins | sample PopdelMetagenome_22_FD_207212 | JGI IMG/M metagenome (GOLD analysis project Ga0325402, IMG submission 207212) | Populus deltoides microbial communities from Bellville, Georgia, United States - Xylem-PdKOR-R3 | ecosystem: Host-associated > Plants > Phyllosphere > Stem > Wood/Secondary xylem... | reverse complement strand
AACAACACTATTGATATATAAAGATACCTTCTTGTTCGTCATTTTCAACCAAAATTGCTTAAAATTTAATCAATTAAAAAGGGAAAACATTCACTCAAACATAAACAAAACAAGCATGGACTATTAAAAGAAGTTGAAACGTACATGGAAACAATGTGGCACACAACCCCAAATGAGCAATTGCAAACAACATTATTATCAAACATTGGCCTTTGAGATGAAGGTGGTGTTACCCAGCTTGTCTCCTTGATGCAAGGATCCACGTTATTATTCCAGTCTTTTTTCCCCACTTGCGTTGCTATTTCTAGCAAAGCATCCACTGCAAAAAAAAAAAAAAAAAAAAATACAGCTTCAAATCTTGGGGTGGTAAAAAATTGAAAGGTATCTTTACAAACTTAAACATGCACATGGTACCTTCATCTGGAGCAAGAAGTCCGGCTTCTGCCTCCAGCTTGGTCGCTCCAATGCAAAACATTAGTATCATCAGCATATGTAAGATGAATGTCATCCTCAAAATATCAGAACCGTAGCAACGATGTTCTGTCTCTGTAAGTAATGAACTTTGAACTCTCTCCTTGATGACCTTTAACTTTCATAGGCTGTGCTAAGAGGACATTTAAGAGTTGCGTGGGAGTAGTGGTTATTTTTGGTCAATGTTATCCGAGTCTTCTTGAAATTTTTTTTATTTTAAAATAAAATTTTTTTTATTTTTCAGAATTATTTTTACATCAAAATAATTTTAGAATATTAAAAAAAATATTAATTTAAAATAAAACAAATAAAATTTTTTTAACTTTTTTTAAATCTTTTAAAATGAAAAAAACAAACATTTGCATACTCAGAAAATGAAAATGACTTGAGTAATAACTAGTTAGTGGCTCGCATTGATTTATTCTATTAAAACCTAGCATTATGTAATTATAATACTATATTTTGAATAATTTAGGGAAAAAATTATAATATAATTGTAATCAAGTTCTTAGAAATTTCACAAACAGATTCTATTTCTTCATCTTAAAAAAAATTAAACAAAAGACGAGGAAATTTACTTGCTAGTTTTGGAGTCAAAGTCTCCTCTTAGAGGTTGTTTGGCAGTGTGGTTGCGGGTGCTTTTCAAATAACTTTTCGTGCTATAATACATGCCAATGATGTTTTTTTATTTTTTAAAAATTATTTTTGACATCAGCACATCAAAACGATTTAAAACATACGAACCATATTAAATTTTAGTAAAAAAAATTTAAATTTTTTAGAAACACGAGTTGAACCGCGTTTCCAAACGCTTCTTTAGACATGCTAGGTTAGGCAAGGTTTGGGCAACAAATTTCTATTCAGCTGATAGGATCATTTAGAGGCTGCCCTGGCCATGTCATGCTTAGCCTATAATAAATAGTCATAACAGACATCACTACTACTTTTGCTACTCTTTAGTGACAAGAAAGGGAATGTCTTTTTGCGTTCGTTCATTATTGTTCTGTCTTGAACCGTTCTTCTCTCTGTACTTTTACTGTAACAATCTATTAAAGCAGTGTAAAACGTTGAAAACATGGGTATCGTGAAGTTTCGCGCATGCCATTATTTATTAACTTTAGTGTGAAAAACTTATTCTATTACTAGCATGGGAGTGATACTGTTGTCTTGATCCATATATATATATAAGGGGATCTTTTGGCAATAGTATTTTAAAATACAGGGTTTGTCTTACTCGGAAGATAAACTCAAATTTTTTATTGAAGATGGGAAATTATTGTTGATTAAATTAATAAATGAAGAAATATCAAATAGATTCTTAGAGTAAAGTTCATTAATGCTTAGCAAAGACCTAGCAAGTCAGTCAATATATGATAAAAAATGTACTCAAATCAAACCTAGGAAATATATTTATTTTCTTGTTATTTTTGGATTATTTGCTTGATTTTACTAGTTATTCTCAATTTATTTTAATAAATTTATTTAGCTATTATATAAATAGTTGATGTTTTATTTTTTTAAATAATTGAATTTTTTTTACAATTTAAAATTATAATTTTATAAATTAAAAAACTCTAATTCGTTTTAGCTTTCTCGCAAATAATTTCCAATTAAAACAGCCAATGACAGTTTTTCTAATAATATATACAGAGAAAGAACAAGGAATTTGGAGTGGTAAGTTCGTGGTGGTCGCAACAACTATTGAGGTCGCTACAGATAAAAAAAGATTTTGCTTCAACACACCTTTCTATCAGTCTTTTGAAAAGCATTCCCAAACATTATCTAAAGCTTTGTTAATTGTATTATTCTTTATATAGGATAAAAGGATATGCTTTCTATTCATTTGCAGGCCGAGAAAGCACCACGAAACTAGGAATTTCTAGTGCTAATTTTGAGTCAATGCAAGTCATGAATTAGACTAATCAAATAACATATTCAAATTGCACTTGAGGGTCAAGCTCAGTGGCCAACCGTGAGGCTTGTCTTGCTCCCGTCCCGAATTCGAACCTCTATGTGCACGTCTGTCACCCCCGCGGTGTCTTACCTGCTCACTGGGATTGCAGGATGTTCATTAAGCCGTGGGGACTAGTCGTAGTGCGCGTAAGCTGACCCGGACACCCCACGCTAATCAAAAAAAAAATAACATATTCAAATCGAATCAACGGTTCCTATATGTATATATAGACGACACACTCGTCAATGAATTTTAAATTATAATTTTAAAAATTAAAAAACTTTAATTCCTTAGCTTTCTTGCAAATACTTTGCAAGAAGTCAGTCAATAATAGTTTTTCAATTCATATAAAGTAGAAATTTCCTTCGTAAATTACTAAAACTTTTCGAGTGAAATTAGCAATAGACACTCTCTCCAGCAGCCCCGTAAATGACATGATTTTCTACAAGGCAAACTAAGAAATTTCCACAAACCTATTTTCATAGCCGGGCTTCTTTGTTTTCCAAAAAAGATGATTAGGCGTGTCAAAAATTCCTACACTTATAATACTTCCTTTTTTTTTAATTACATTAAAACCTAGAATAATATATATTTTGAATAATTTTAAGGAAGAAATTAAATGTAATTGAAATTAAGTTCTTAGAAATCTTACAAAGAGGTTCTATATCTCTTTCTTGTTCTCTAATATTTTTATCCATCTTTTATATTTATTAAAAACATATTTTAGTTATTTTTTTGTTTTCTTTTTTATTAAGAATATTTGACTTCATTTTATTCTTCCAACTTCTTCTCTATACATATCATAATAGGAACCGGTACTATTTATTCAAACTAATTTCTATTTTTTTTTGTTATTATCATCTAATTTATTATCACTACATATATAATAAAAATAAATATTTTTTAATAATTTATTTAATATACCGTCCAACTATTAAAACATGATATATTTTAAAGTAATAATTAAAAAACCTCAATTTAGTCTCAAAATATACGATACCATCATTATGTGTCTTTTATCAATTTTAGCCACATGTTAATCGATATTGAGCTGGAATTTGTAGTTGATGATAGCGTATAATTATAAAAAAAAATTAATATTTTTTTTTAAAAGTATGGTTCAACTATCCTCCTAAATAATTATAATATAGTGGTGAGACTGTTGTTGATACTACGCTGAATTAGTTTTTTTTTTTTTTTTTAAACACAATCAATGTGGCCTGGGCCTGCCTGGAAGGATCACTGAGTTAAAATAATTCGGTGTTGCCTTGGTGAGTTTGTAGGAAAAAGGATGAGCGGAAAAGATAACTCGATAGCTGGGTCAAGTAAGTTCAAGGACGGGATGACTTGACAGACCTCAAGTATCTCTACCTGTACTCGATGAGTTGATGCCATGACAAAAGCAGAGGAAAAGACGATGGAGAGAGAAGCTGTAATGGTTAGGTTTTATAGGTTTGATTTAAAGTCGAAACCGAAAACAATATTTGCTTTTAATTTATGTTCTTCTTTTATTTGCTTCTGCGTTAATCATAACTCGTCACAAAATTTTATATCTCTTTAATTATTCGCAAACGTTAAAGATAACCAATCCACTCTTTAGTTTCTATAGTTAATTCATATCCTATTATTTATGCCATGACAAAAGCAGGGGAAGACGATGGAGAGAGAAGCTGTAATTTCATTTTAATTTTGTATTCCTCTTCAGAACAAATAATTAGTTATAATCTATATTCAACCACTAATTATCTTGCTTTATGTACTCATTACTTCAATTATTTTAGATTGCCAAGGGTGTTTTCCTTATTTTACACTTTAATCCCCTTGGTTTGAATCTTATCTAATTTATATAAAAATTCTGATAAATTGCGCAGCGTCGGTTGGCGATCTTTCATTGTTTACTGATTGATTCGTTGGGAGTCGCCACCTAGTATTTGGTTCAGGGTTACTAGAAAACCCGGATGTACTGGTCTTGTCAGAGATTCACGGGTAAGGAACTGGTTGTGGTTAGGAAAAGTATTAGCACCCCTAACGCACCCTACCTGAGGTAAGTTGCTTTGTGGCTTTGATATCATAAAGAAGTTTTAAAAATTTTATCTTCTCATCGGATATTAGAAATACAACTTACATGTAAGTTCATAATCCTTAACCGTGAGCAAATCAAAATATTAAATTCTTCTTTATTCTTTGCAATTTTATCATAAAAAAAACATCCATAAGAAAAAATACAAACAACACATTCACTTTCACTATATTTTTCTTTGTTTTTTTACATCCACACTACAAATTATAAAAATTAAAACTAAACAAAAATTCCATTAAACAATAATAACCCCTAAAACTCCACGAATTGCAGGGAATGCCTTCTAGAACTGCAGGAACAGTGGCGACGCGTCTCCTCCACGTGCCTCTGCTAGTGGCGGCGCGTGGGTTCACGCGCCACCGCAGTCAACGCCTAGAAACGAGCGGATTTGGCCTGCTTTCTTCTTCTCTTCCTTCCCTCGCCGGTGGTGACAAGCAACGTCACCTGCATAGCAAAGGAAATGCAACAAACAAACGACTTTGTTTGGTTTTAGATATATTCAAAGCCTTTTGTTCTCTTTTCCTCTCGGTTCGGTTTTTTCTATTTCTCTTGCACTTGCCCCAGTGTGGGGTGTGATCCTAGCTGTCATAACCTAATTTTGGGTTATTCCCCAAAAATCAGTTTCTTTTTCAAATAAAAAAAATAAAGGCTGGCAATATGGAGAAAGCAGATCAAGGAGGACTACAAAAACAGGAAAAAATCAAGTTGTAATTTTTAGAGGAAATTCAAGACCTCATTGTACCCCATTATGCCCAAAAATAGAGAAAAAAAAATACAAATTCAAGGTTAAATTAAATGATTATTGGATGAATTTGCATAAAAATTAAGTTTAGAGACATAATTAAATTTTTAATGGGCTAATTTGATTTAATCATGGGCCAAATTAAATTTTAATTATGTTTAAGAATTAATTTGGGTCCAATTGAAGGATTTAATTAAGTGCAAGGACTTAATTATGCTCTAAATAGGTCAAATTAATTTTATTTGGGATTTAATTGGTGAAAAATTAAGTTTGAGAGCTAATTTAGGCTTAATTGAGAAGATTGGAATTTTAAGAAACCAAATTTAATTTTGACCAAGTTAATTGATTGAAATTAGGGGCCAAATTGCAAGAAAATTAAAGTTTTGGGGTCAATTAGGGGTTAAATTGACAAAATTCGCAGCCAATGACCAATCTGCAAAATGTGTCAAACTATAAGGGTTTAATTGACAAAATACAGGGGTGAAATTGAAGAAATTGAAAGTTTAATGGTCAATTAGAGGTTAAATTGCAAAAATCCGAGACCAATGACTAAATCACAAAACATGCGTAAATCTAGGGTTGAAGTTAAAGTTACGTCGGGACCAAATTGCATTAAATCAAAGGTTTAGGGTCAATTAAGGGTTTCCTTGAAAAACATTGAAAGCTAGAGGACTACATTGAACTTCAGAAAAATTCCTAATTTTATCCCAAAACAGCGCCATTTCTGCTTAAAAAAAAAAAAGGACCACACAACGCGTTGTCTGGTCACTGTTCATTGTCTTCCCCGATTTTTGCTTGAAAATGACAGCTCAGGGAGCTACTTTTAAGGTGTATTTAATGCCTCATATGTCCACGAAAATTGACAAAGCATGCACCAAAATGGTCACCTGAAATCCTTCTATCAACGTGTATCGTCCGTTCAGGCCTATTAACATCAAAACTGCTCCGATGACTGGCATAAAGTAGCCAACTCAAGCAGTCTTGGACTGTCAAATTTGACAGTTCGAGGTGCACACTTTGAACCAACGGTTGGGATGCTTACCAACCAAATCAGCCCTATAAATAGGGGTGCATTTCGTTGCCTGAGCAAGGAAACAATTGGGTCCAAAGTCGGCCGAAAACCAGCCCCTCTGCCCCCGTTACTGCAGTTTTTATTTCCCTCTCTCTCCCCGCTGTTCCAGCCACCAAATAGAGCCACCACCAGCTTCTTCACCACCATATCCACCACCATCTCCACCACAGGATGCCAGCACAACCACCACGCAGCCACTACAACTCTCTCTCTCTTCTCCTTCCAGCCTTTCTCTCTCCTGCAAACTTCTTCTTCCTTCACAGTAATAACTTCGGTGGCCAAGCTCTCCATCAGCGCTGCCACCAGCCTCTTGTCAGCCACCTAGACAGTGGCTCCTTCTCCCCCACCAGGTTGCCTTCCATTTTTCTCCCACAGTTTGCAACAGTGTTGTTGCATGCAGAACGTGAATAGTAAGTTCACGTTCTGCAAAATAATTAACATTTGGGATGGGCTAGACCCATTCTAGCCCAAATGTTTAGGTCGGGTCCGGCTCACCCAAAAAGAGAAAAAAATATTCTGGGCAGATATCGGCCCCACATTTCGGGGCCGAGATCAGCCCAACCTTTGTGGGCCGAAGTTGGCCACCTTTTTCCCTGGGCTGAGCCAGGCCTAGTTACCTGGGCTGGGCTGACCCACATATTTTAATAATATTTAAATTAATATATATAATATAATATTATATATTTCTTTAAAAAAACAAAAAAATTCCAAAATTTTTCAAAAATCCTTTAAAAAAATTCGTGATTTTCTCAAATATTTTTCTACCAATTTTGCATAATATTGGGTTGCATATTTACACTGTAAAATACAAATCCGGTATTAAAATACCTGGTTTTCTCCGAGATATTTCAAAAAAAAATAATTTATTTTTATACTTACGGTCAAATCCTAAAATTTTTCCAAGCATGTTTTCATTAAAAAAAAAATTGCATCTTTCTCATGTTTTGAAAACAAAAAAAAAATTGATATCATAACTAGTTTATGATCATCCATTAGGGTTTGGCTAAAATATCAAAAACCTTTTTTCAATATTTTTTTTTAGGATCCAGATGTAAACTTTAATATTTGTGGGGTGTAAAATTACACGATAAAGTACACCTTCAGATATTAAAGATACAATGTGTAAATAAATGTCATGCTAAAATTCAGACTTTAGAACGGTTAGGATTTAACCCAATAAGGTAGAGACTTTATCATGAAGAGAGATCTACCTTTAACTTTAGAAAAGACCAACAAATAGAAACCCAACTTAGAAAAAAAACATTCAAATAACAATGCAGCTTACTTTAGGTAGGGTGCACTGGGGGTGATGTGTCTTCCCCTTGCACAACCAGTCCCTTACCCAGACTCTCGCAGACCATAGGTTCCTAGTGACCATAATACTAGGTTGCGACTCCTAAATATTAATTATAATTTTATGATTAAATCCAAAAACCCTTCCCAACACAACACCTCATCATCAAGAGGCACAACAAAAAGCCTCCGCTGTCACCAGACAACGTCGCGTCGCTCGCACCCTGCGACAGGATGGCGACTCCACTGGGGATTCCCTTGTTTGGTCGGACTAAGCTTTGATTGTTTGATTGTTTTTCTTTTATTTAATTAGATATCTAGATAAAGTTTTTTCTTTTCACTTTGAATTTTTTTATATAAAAATAGTTAAAATAGATGTATATCCAGATTTAAAAAAAAACAAATTATAACTTGCTGCAGAGTACCGATTACAGGTCACATATAGTAAATAGACAAGCACACACGAAAATACACCCTTGTCTGTCCATTTTCTCTCTTCGTCAACGGGAAGATTGGTAGGTCAAAAAATAATAATAAATATCATTGGGAAATTGGAGAGGAAGAATCCGAACTAAGAAATACGAATTTTACGTTCACATATTCATTTGTGTGTGAAATGGAGAAAAGATAGGCTATAATTCTTTGAATCCACAAAACCATCGAAGAGACTGACTGGTAGTTTCTTAAAATGATGGTATATCATCGTTTTATTAGGTATTGTTTTGTTATTTTGCTAAGATAATTGAAACAAAAACAATGAAGCTAAAAATATATTTAGTTGAAGTAAAAAAGATAAAAATATAAAAATAATTTTAAAATGAATTTTTGTACTTTTAAAACATGAGATATAGATGATATATTTTTAAAAACAATATTTTTTATTTTTTATTCCTAAAATATTTTTATAAAAAAACTTTCAATATTTTTATTAAATTAAGACATGTAAAGATAAAAATAATTATCATCATAGTTTTAAAACTTGACTCAAGTGTCAACCAAAGGTAAGGTCCAAGTCACAGGTCAAGAGAATCAACCCTAGATAACTTGAGTCAATGTAAAAATAAAATTAGTTATTATCATAATTTTAAAATCCAACATGGGAGTCGACTCGGGACAAGGCTTGAGTCACGGGTCAGGAGGATCAATTCATGTTGACCTGGGTTAATATAAAAATAAAAGTAGTTATTATCATAGTTTTCAAAACCAACTTGGGGGTTGACTAGGCAAGGCTTGAAGGGTCAACCAGGTTTAACCTAAGTCAAAGCATGAATAAAAGTAATTATCATCATAGTTTTAAATTCTGACTTGTTGATATGACGATTTAATTCAAACCAAATGGATATCAATTCGGCTTGACCTAAATGTGTGGGTATTTGTTAGATAGTTACCGTACTCAATGGATAATGGGTAGGGTATAGATATTATCAAACCCAACCCGAAATTCACCCAAAATTAACCTGAAATATATATTTATAATTGTCAAACATTTAGATTTTTTTTTATACAGTTCATATCTCAGGCATAAAACTCATAAATATGTATAATATTATCATTTAATATGTAAATACTTCATATACATATATATAAACTATATTTTTATTAAATAATAAGTAATAATAGATAATGAACAACCATATGGATGCTCGAGACTCGATGGATTATTTATGAATATCTAAATTTTTTACTTGATAAATATTGGGTAGGGTATGAATATCTAAATTTTTTACCTGATAAATATTGGGTATGGTATGGATATTAAGAAATCTAACCTGCAGATACCCATATTTATCCCTATCAACTCGAGAGTCGACTTGAGGCAAAGCCCAAGTCACATACTGGGAGGGTCACCTCAGATTGACCCTAAAAAATTTTCAAAAAAGAATCAAAGCAACCTTTTTTTAACAAAATAAATTCAAAAGTAATTAGTCAATGGGTTTTTTACTGACTTAGGTCAGGTTAATCATTCCCTTATTTTTTTTAAACTCGGATCGTTCAGGCCTCACTGTGTTAGTTTCTTAAAAAATTGGTATATCTACGTGTTATTTTTGTCAAAAAATCATCTCAAACCAATAACTTAAACTTTTAGATAAGGTTGCAAGATATAATTTATATTATTCTCTAATACACCGCCTCAAGTGAAAACTCATTGGGCTTGAAACTTACACAGGCCTACAATACCTTGTGCTTAATTTTTATCAAATAAATGAGAATGATGAAATTCGAACTCGTGACCACTTAGTTATCAAGCTTAAGCTGTTAAATGAGAATTATGAGATTCGAACTTGTGACCATTTAGGGTCGTGTATTCGATCCATGCACATCGTGTATCCCTTTTGTTTCTTTGATTAAACTATCCACTTAGCACGTCATCCAATTTCGATAAGGCCAGGGACCTGCCCTTAATTTTATTATAATATTAAGACGTTTGAGAATATAATAATAATAATTATTATTTTTTAAAGTATTTTTTATTTAAAAATATATTAAAATAATATTGTTTTTATTTTTTAAATTAATTTTTAATATTATTATATCAAAAAGATATGAAAACATCAAAAAAATTAATTTAAAACAAAAAATTAAAAAATACAATTTTTTTTAAATATTTTTTTTGGAACGCAAAAACAAGCATATTTTTTTATCATGTCGCGAAAGACAAAGCATGTATTTTAAGTAATCTACAATCGAGTTTATTTTCTTTTTTAATTCAAAGATAAGTATCCAATTAGATATATTTTAAGTAAATTATCCAAAATAGTTGCTTTATTGATCTTGCTTTTGAAATGAAAATCGTATCATGCTTAGGAGAGGAAAATTTTGTGGTTCACGATTGAGTAATTAATGATATTTTATTAATTATCTTTTGAATTTATATTTTTAAAAAATATAGATGTAATAAAAAGATTTTAAAAAAATAAAAGTACAATGAAAAAAAAATAGAGAATGCATAAAAATAATAAAAATATTTTTATTTATGATTTTTATTCTCTGTATTTTTATATTTTTAAGTGAATATCAAAAAGTAACTAATAAAATTGCTCTTTACGCCCCCATAAAATTATTCCTCAAGAAAGATATATATAAAAAGAAAAGACAAAATCATATCAAATATCACTAGAAAGTGATAAGAATTATCTCACCTATGAAAAATTAATTTTGCTCAAGAATTCGTAAACATTATTTCTTAACCACGATTTAATACTGAGATCGATAATCCACATCGCGTTATAAGTTTTGCATGGGCCTACTAGCTGTTGCAAAATCTGCACGTTCCATATAATTTATTAAAACACTCTCACAAGCATATATTTAAAATTCTGATTCTCATTTTTCATTATAAAACTAAATATATTAATAAATATCACTTAGAAATATTTAACAAGTCTATAATATTATATTTAAAGTACTTATATTATATGCATAGTTTCATTTTATACAATAAACTATATATAAATATGTGATACAATAAACTCTTTTCTTTATTATTATACTTTTTATATCTTATTCTTTTATTTTATGTGATTAAATAGTTATATATATATATTAGATAAACTTCAAAAAATATTAATAAACGATTTTTCATAAAAATATATATTTTTTAATTTATTTTCTATGATACTGTCAATATTGAAAAGTAATTCAATTTTTATAAAAAAAAAAACACTTAAAAAAAATTATTTTCTACAAATGAACGAGTCCTTAGTATTTTTAGGTAATTGGCCATGTTTCCAAATATAGTGGCTAAACAATGAACAGCATTACTCAGGTATCGCATGGAGGGTAGTTGAAGCTAACATCAACATTCCAAATTTATCGATAATGCATCTGATTAAGTCTGTGATCCCTTTTAATTTGTTACCACGAATTATTTTTGTTGGCACCAGCATTCGGCCTTGCTACTGTATCTCACAACTTCTCACTTGGATATTTTATCAACCATCATACAGACATCAATTTCTGTCAGTCTACATATTCACCACGATGAAGCTTGTCTAATTCTCTTTCAATCAAAAGTTCGTCTGCCCAGTTAGAAAGTAGAACTTCTTCCTCTGGTTTTGATACGTTAATTTCCATATTTCTTCTGCAAAAGACGATCTTTAAGATCACAACTCCATAACTATAAATATCTTCTTCAAGTGCTAATCTTATTCCATTCAGGTACCATATAACCTAGTGCCCCTCTAGCTATCGTCAAGGTTGTTGTTTTATTTTGCTTGCCCAAAATACAAAACTACGTAGAGCAAAAGGAGGATTTGCAGTCCAAACGAGTGTGTTATCAGGTTAGCCGATCAGCCATATTCCTATGGTAAATCAATTCTTGTGGATAGAATGGCCAGAAGGGGATAGCCATGAATGCAAACCGTGTGAACTGAATGCTTTGTTTTCTAACAGTAGGAACATGAGTACAGGTCCTACCGTCCTAGACCAACCTTCGTCGTCTAAATCAACCCCTAGCATCACTGTCAAACTTTTTTTTTTATTATTATCATGTTTTTTAATCGTTTTAGCATGTTAATATTAAAACATTTTTTTTAAAAAAAAAATTTTAATATATTTTTAGGTAGAAACCATTTTAAACAACAGTTATTACAGTACCAAATAATATAATTCACCTATGAAGATATTTATTTAATTCTATTCAAAGTGAAACTCATTTCAGTTGTAAGATTGTGACTCTGAGAAGACTATTAATGGGCATCCGTACATGTTAGGATCATTATTAATGATCACGATACAGATCCTGGGCTGATGAAGATGAAGGACCATCCCATGTTCTATCTGATGCACGCCCAAGGGACTGAGTTTCGTCGATCCTCAGGACTGAAGATTGATCAGAGTTGCCTTGGAAACTCTTAAACCTCAATGAATCGCCAAATGTACTTGGATCCACGACTAATTCCTGAACATCACCCTTTCCTTCAAGCATTCTTACCACGGCAGACATTGTAGGTCTAAGTGCGGGAGAT
>Ga0325402_1004746_pt1 | contig 12585 bp, 5 predicted proteins | sample PopdelMetagenome_22_FD_207212 | JGI IMG/M metagenome (GOLD analysis project Ga0325402, IMG submission 207212) | Populus deltoides microbial communities from Bellville, Georgia, United States - Xylem-PdKOR-R3 | ecosystem: Host-associated > Plants > Phyllosphere > Stem > Wood/Secondary xylem... | reverse complement strand
GTTTAAGATTACTTGTTGACGTCCTTTTTTCAATGATAAAAAAATAGTTTACTGTGTTGTTCAATGAAGAGGGTAAAGAGAGAGAATTGGTCAAAATGAAAGCTTGATGGGAATTTGGAAAAGAAACAAGAGGATTAGGTGTCAGCAAACTAATTAGTGTCCGCGTATGATTAATTTATGGTTTAGTGTATTGATAGAAGAAGTAAACATGAACTTCAACTCTCATTAATTTCCTCTAAAAATCACAGAAAGTTGGTGAAATTAGCAATGAAAAAAACTGGAAAGCTGGCAGAGACATATGATCTTAAACAAACTTGAACTGTATAACTCGCAAATTAGTTCATAGCGTTCTGGGTAAATGAAACCAGAGATAGACCATCTTCTTTCAAGAGTTTGAAGTCTTGTATAAAGAACGTTGCATGGCTCCCACTATTTTATAGCCATTAACATCTTGATGGAAGCCAAAGCCAAACACCATATCAGGACAATTAGTTCATGTTGGAGAATTAATTCTAGTATTGGGGAGGAATCAATATTGTCTTGTTGCCGGATTCCGTTAAACAACGATCGTGTGTTGCCACCATAAGACAGATCACTAAGACCAGCTAAACCATTACTATAACCCATAATATTTACTATTTAACCCATACGGCTGTATGTTTTGAAAGGCATGTCTTCATCATTGAGGCTTGACCATGGAGCTTGAGGAGGAGAGAGAGCTTCAGTCTTGACGAGGGATGGAGATGAGTGGTAATGCTGTTAGGCCTTGAGATTAGAAACAGCCAGTTTTTTGATACGCACTTGAGTAGAAGCAAATTTTTTACTCGTGATCTTGATAGAATCTCTATGAAGAGAATCTCAATTTTTTCCTCTCGAAGAAAAATAATTCAGAGCTTAGAGGAATGAAAGCAAAAATTATCATTAGGGTTTAAGGTTTTGCAAATTCATCGTTTAATCACTACCCTTACCCAATCTTATTTCAAATCCTAATCGAAGTTGATTACAAGAACTGGGAGCTCGTACATGGGCTGCCCTGAAAAGAACTCGCAGGCTAGGGCCAGTATAGGACAGCTTTGCCATGATGGCCCACGACAATACCATGTCGCCACTACTTTGGTCAAATCTCTGGGTTTATTGTCTTTAAAAGAGTGAGAGATAATGATGTTATAGGAGACACTAGCTAGGTAGCCATGTTACACCATATGCTGGACCAAATCTTTTATAATATATAAAAACATGTAGAAGTGATGATAACTATAATAATTTAATATCAAAAGTTAAAATAAAAAAAATCAATTTTTTTTAAAAAAATTGGGAAAAAAACTCTATTGGGTGGTAGCATGTTTAATGCTTTTTTTTTTTAGGATATTTTAGTTTTTTCAACTATTTAAAAAAATAAAAAAAATTAAATCCGAGCAATGTTTTTTTTTTATTATAAGAATAAATTAGTAAATATAAAAAGAACTATTTACCCATTTATTTTGAAAATACCACTTGTACCTCACAAAAGATCAACTTACCCTTAAATTTGCTTTTTTTTTTGGTTGTTACTATATAGGAGAAAAACATCATTATATTATAATAATTTATAGTATAATGAGTTTATCTTCAGAGTGAATCATTCAATACTTTTAGTGTTTTTTAATATTGTTTTTATTTTGAAATAATATAAATTCATTTTAAATTTAATTCAAAATCAAATTTATTTTTGTTCTATATATCTTTCTTTGCTCATTTAACCAAATACTTTTTTCTTTATCAATTATTTTTGTTCATAATACTAACAAATATTGCAAACTAGTGGTTTGGACTATAAATATTTGGAAGTGTGACAGTGATTGATTTTTAAAGTGTTTTTTATTTTAAAATACATCAAAATAATATTTTTTTTAATTTTTTAAAAATTATTTTTGATATCAGCACATCATGATGATATAAAAATATCAAAAAATTATTAATTTGAAATGAATAAAAAATAAAAAAATTAATTTTTTTTAAAAAATACTTCTGAAATATAATACTAAAAATACCCGAAATAAAGTGGGTTAAGGTTAATGGAATGCAAATTTGGTGGAAACGATGGTGAAGAAAAAGAGGGAGAAACCTTTTTGTAATTACAATTGAAAAATGTTTTGTGGTAAAATCACCTCTGCTCTTCTTCAGGAAACTTCTGCTCAACTTACTAACAACGTTTTAGATAGTTTAAAACCAGAATAAGTTAAGAATAACTGAAGACATCGATCCGTAAGAGAGAGAACTTTTACAATTTATCCTCAGTTTGAGGTGATCATCCCACAAATCTCTCAACGAGAACAAAGTTCTGGTGGAGTTATGAAAGAACTATCTCAACTCAATAGTTTAAATTGTTAGATAAGGTTTTACAATATGATTTATATTATTCTCAACACGCCCCCTCAAGTAAAAACCCTTTGGCCTTGTAATTTGCATAGACCCACGTTACCTTGTGCTTAATTTTTATCAAATAAATAGGGATGGTGAGATTCGAACTCGTGACTGCTTGATCATCAAGGCTTTGATACCATGTTAAAGAACTATCTCAACCCAATAGCTTAAGCTGTTAGGTACGATTCTAGAATATGATTTATATTATTTTCCAACAGGAGCTAGCATACCTTAACAAATATAGAGAGAATGTGTTTGAGAGTGTAATTATAATTATTTTTTATTTAAAAATATATTAAAATAATATTTTTTTATTTTTTTAAAAATATTTTTGATATTAATGTATTAAAATAATTTAAAAACATTAAAAAATATTAATTTGAAGAAAAAAAATAAAAATTTTTAAATATTTTTAAAAATATTTTTAAAATACAAAAATAAATATTCACAATTAGTCTTTGTGCTTATAATCATCAAACAGAATTTTTCTACTTCAAACACGATATATATATGTATATATATGATTATTCTTTTTGCAAGAATTTCTCTCTCTCTTTCTTTCTTTATTTCAACTCGCTGCGCCATTGCAGCTTGGTCAAGGGCCCTCACCGGTCACCACCTAAACCTAATAACTATTTTCCCCTTATTAAATACCTCCAGGCCTCTCACGTGCTAGCAGGACTAGCACTGCTTTCCTCACAACACCATACTCTCTCTGGTGATTAGCTGCTAGCTCAAGATTTCTGGATTGACTTCGTCGAGTGGATTTCCCATCTAAATTAATAAAGTACACACACGCTTTACCTAATCTGTCAGTAGACAGAGTAGAGGCAACCAGACTAAAACAAAAAAAATATTCATCAATTCTTTTGACTGTCGAAAGCTTGATTCCTCAAGAATAAGATCTCTCTAGTTCATATAATAGGATATCTCGTAAATAGATTGAGACTCCATTTGTGTGTGGTCTGTGTTTTACTGCAATAACAAATTTAAAAATACTTCATTAATTAAATCACACTATATATTTGCATGAGTTCCACTAAAAAAATTAAATATTGACTAAAAAAGTTATAATTTTTTATTTGTTTTTAAAAAAATCTATATTTTCAAACTATAACAAGAAAAACTATATATCATGATACCAAAAATATACTAAATTCAATTTAACTCATTTAACAATGTAAATTAGATCATATGGAATATGAAGTTTTACTTTTATTTACATGGACAATATATTTATTCCAAAAAAATGCATTTTTTTTGTGGTTCTGTTTGTTTTTGCGTTTGAAAAGCGTTTTTGAAAAAAATTAATTTTTTATTTTATTTTTTTGCTTCAAATTAATATGTTTTAGATTATTTTGATGCGCTGATATCAAAAATAATTTTTAAAAAATAAAAAATATATTATTTTAATATATTTTTAAGTAAAAAATATTTTAAAAAACAATCACCTCCATACTCTAATTAGAATTAATATTGTGAGCTCTTGTAGTTCCGTTTGAATCTTAAAATGTGTTTAAGAATATAATAAAGATGAATATGGTAACTTGTTTCATGTGGAACCTTATTAAAAAGTAAAAGCAAAATTATGTAAGGCTTGTTTTTAATGATAATGTTTTGTGCATTATATGATTTGTATTTAAAAAAATAAATAAAAATATTACCGCATCATAAAATATAAAATATTATTTTAATATATTTTTAAATAAAAAATACTTTAATAAACAATATGATTTCAATTAACTTGCACGATGTGCATCTATTCGGCATTTATCCTAGTCCTTGAAAAGGAAAAAAGAAGGAGAAAAAAGACACTGCTAAGCTACCAGGACCCATGAGCAGCTCCTACTTCTGTAGACTGCAACAACTATATATATATATATATATATATGTATGATGTCCATATAAAACTAACTACTACGTACTATGAACATCTGCAGGACTCTCAGTCTCACACTCGTTCAAGTAGCGAACAGACTTCACTACAAAGTTAATAAAAAGGAGGAAAAGTTCAAATTGTTCTCATTGTTAATATTATTGCTAGCTAGACGTTCACTACTTCAAAGGAGCTCAGCCATAAAGATTAACGGTCACTTTTCTCCTTGATCTTCGTTCGTCAGATCCCAAGAGATTCACAGAAAGTAAGTCATAAGTACTTACCGCTGCTTTCGTGACTTCTGCTTCTTCTTCTTCTTCTTCTTCTTCTTCTACGATTTTTGTTTCATTTGATGTCTCTTTCATTCCCAAGCTTTTCACTGTTTGATTTGTATGTTAGTACTGTTGCTTTCTTGTGGTAATTTAACTGTTACTGTTTGCATTGCTTTGTCCTTGACGTATATATATAACCACGTCGGTAATGACTGGCTACTGAGAAAATGGTGGAGAGAAAATGAAAATTAAAACAAGAGAAGAAAAGAAGTTAAAGCTAGAGTTTTTTTTTTTTTCTTGAATCCAAATCAAAGCTCTGATCCTTATGTTGAGTTTTTTTTTTGAATCCAAATCAAAGCTCTGATATACTTTTTCCTTACGTTTTTCTCCAGCAACATGATGAATTTGAATGGAAGTTTCAGAATTATATGTCGAAGCACAAAAAAGAAATGTGTATATATATAATTCTTTGCCTGCAAACTGAATTGTTTGGTTATTTTAGGGACTGAAAATGGCACTATTATTTTTCCCACTTCTTCACTGTTTTAATGGCATTCTCTTACATTAATTGGCCAGTGCTAACAAAAAAAATCCAGCAATGAGCATTGATGATGGAAGTGAATGCACTGTAAGGTAAGACAGAAACGGCCAAGAACGTTCCCCCCTGTTTCTTTTTTCTCTCTTATATTTTGTGCAATATTTGCTTTATATATATTAATTAAATTGATGCTAGGTTTTGGCCTCATAAAGTATATATGTGTTCTTCGACAAGTTTAAAAACATTGCTGAGATTTGTTCTAGTGATCAGATTGCTTTATAGTTGACGTGCATGGAAATGACTTAAAGAAATTGTGTGATTAATTCTATCCATGTATATATAAAAACAAAAATACTTATAAATCAAAATCTTTAAAAACTAAGAACGAAGAAAAATACACAAAATATTTAGTTTTTATTTGTTAGTCATTACAATTATTCAATTATAAAAATTTAATTTGAATAGAAAAACAATTCCTTTTAATAAAAAACTCTAATAATACTGAATAGAAAAATAAAATACAAATAAATAAATAGAATCCTAGAGTTATTACTATAATTTTCCAATAAATCACTTGCTTAATTAAATAAAACTCATAAATCTTAAGAAAATTATCAACTAAATAAATATTACAATGAAAATTTTTTATTTTAAAATAATGAGATTTATTGTCTTGCTTTTTTTTTAATATAAAAAAAGCAAAACGAATTAAAAAGAATGAAAAGGAAAGATGGAGGTCAAATTAGGTGTTCGATAAGGCTAGGAAGGGTCATACGACAGATGAGCAAAGCCCTCCCCATCCCTCCTAGTAGGTGAACTGTTCTTTTACCCTATATATTCATCAGTGTTCCTCTCTGTCCTCATGGTTTGGAATTTACCAACTTTATCCTTTAGTTAAATAAAAAAAACAACAACCAATTTGACCTTTAACAATAAAAGGCTAACAAAAAAATAACCACATTTTTATATTTTTTTATATTTCACTCACCTTTTGCTCTCAAATCTCCATATATATATATATATATAATAAAATCTAGAAAAACACTTAAAGGAAGAAAAAAAGAAGAAGCTAAAGAGAAAATTGAGAATTTTAGAAATTAAAAAGGTAACTTTGAGAATTGTTAAACTATAAAAGCAAAAATAAAATATTAATAAATCTGCAAGGGCAAAAATTAAGTTTCTTTTACCTTGTATTGTTGTTGAGGTATAAAGTTAACCTACATCGGAGCTATGTACATTTCAAGTAAATTTATATCTAGACATATCATATATTTAAAGCATAGTTATAAGAATCTACTTGAAATCAACCTTGTTTAAGGTCTAGGTTGCGAATCGGGTGAGTTGATTCAAATCAATAAAGTTTTTTTTTAAATCTAAAACAATATTATCTTGAAAAATATCAAGTTTTTCACTTGCCTGAGTCGGCCCTTAAAACAACGCTCACTAGGTTGATTAACTAGAGCACTAATTTAAGTCTTATAAGGAGGATTTAAATTATCAAAAAGATATGATGGAATTTAGGAAAGGAAACAACAACCCTATTGTTTAGTCCATGACATGTTATATATATATATATATATATATATATATATATATATATATATAAAATATTAAGAACTACAATTTGAATATAAACAAAAATTGTAAATTGATAGGTGCTATGGAAAAAATTAAGATTCAATTAAGAAATTAGAAAGCAAACAAAATAAGTATGATTGTACTATTGTTAGATTCTGGATGTTGTTTTTTTCTTAATAGTTGATGGTAAAGAAAACAGTGTAAAAGTTATGATATAACAACTCAAAATTTTCATGTAACTTTCGCATTTTTAATCATTTTATTTGAGTATAATGTGGTAAATAATTATTTTCTGTGTAATTTATCTAAACAATTCATTCCATTATTGACCCTTTAGGTGACCAAATCTGTAGTAGAGTTTCCTTTATAACTTATACATTTTCTCAATTTTTTTAACCTCTTGGGGAACACAATATCAAATAACTCTATTACATACATGCAATAGCCTTCAGTCACCCACTAGTTCAATTGTTTCTCCATTTGATTCTTTTTCATCACTTCTCATAATTCATCTTATATTCCTTTTGTTTTCCTTTTATGCATTATCTTATGACATCTAAGTTCATATTTGTCACTTTCGATGTTATCTTTACTTTATGACGAATTACATAATACATTCAACTATGAGGTTATTGATTACACGTCACTACATAACAACTCATTTTTTTAATTTCTGATTCCTCGATCAACTAATTAATATTTTATTTTCTTAGTTATCAATTTTCTTGGGTATAATCCTTAAAGTAACTATGCATATTGGTCTCATGTTTTTCAATCACTTAACATAATTCTTTTGTAACATTATCAGATTTTTCATTTTTTAGGTATCACAACTATTTATTACATTATCACCCCCTTTAACATTTGTTTTAACTTAGTAGCACATCAAACGATATTAAGTTTTAAGTTGTCAATCAACCCCTCTATCATATATATTTTAAGCATTGATTCTTCATATTACACAATGGTTTTTATTGTACAATTGAGGATAATTTCAATAGTTTTTGTTATTTGGAATCAACAACACCATGATTTTCGCCCACTTGGAAAAGACAACGCAATAGTTTTCATTTATTGGAATCAACAACACCATGGTTTCAGCCCACTTGGAAAAGACAACGCAATAGTTTCTAATTATTGGAAATAACAACACAATGGTCTCCATTAAAAAATGAAGACAACAACATGAATTCTCTTTTTATTAGAAACAACTAGGAAGTAACCTTCATTGTCCACAATTTAATTTAAAGGACTTATCAACTTAAATAGAAGCGTAGAGAAATGAGAACCTACATCATTATCCTATCATTAACTAAACCATACTTCGCTTCCTTAATTATCATTCTTTTGGAAACTAAACACCAACACTTGCTATATTTTAAAGTACCAATAATTGATCATCAACTATCAATTTATATTTGCGATCATTAAGTATAATTCCTTTCTTATTCTTAATCCTCATATCACGGTCACCACGTATCATTCCATATTTTATCTTAGTCACCAATACTATGACCACTAAGTATAATCCGACCGCTCCCTCACGGATGCCAATCATTCCGGCCATCCCCTTATAAAAGCTAATAAATTTGATCATCCCCTTACAAATACCAATAATTCTAGGTATCCCCTCACGAATGCCAATAAATCCGGCCACTCCTATACGGATGCCAATAAATCTAATATATTAGTACCCTTATACCTTTCTTTCTTTTGAATTTATTTCTTTATATATATATATATATATATATATATATATATATAACAAAATATTGACAATAAAAAATAAACAAAACTAACCCTATTTAAATACGAGGAAGGTGATGATCATCTATCTAATTTAACTATTTCATCAAATTTCTCATGCACAACCTCATTCTATTTTAAACATTTACCATGTCTATGCAATCTATATTCATTGTCTCAACGTTTCCAACTTAAACTCATAATAACATTAACACATAGTTTCTATTATATCTAATTCAATTCATAATCACATTATCACATAATCCCATCATATCCCGTTCCTTTCAAAAAACATTAGTACAAAATCCCATTAAATACAATATCAATTCACTATTATATCATAGTATAAAAATCTTGAATTTCATAAATTAAAATTGTATAAATTCTAAAAAGATAAGATTTGAATCATGCACCTCGATCTTTTATACATATTGTCGCTCCTTGTTGTTGTCTTATTACTTTAGCCTCACTTATACCACCAATGATACATTTATCATCAACAATGTAACCAATATCAATATTTCATTTCAATTCTCATTCAATCATCATTTTCAAACAATTAACAAGGAAAATCCTTAAAATTCCATACACATACACATTTTCCATTTAAAAATTTCAACATCAAGGTTTCCAAACCTTATTCCTATACATTCTAGACAAATATCATCGTATGCCAAGTATCCATTTAATTCAATAAGTCTATTTTTTTAATATAATTTCCAAAGCTTCCACATTACATCATAAGCATTCAATATCTCAAATTCACTCAACTTAAATCAATAATTTCACAAGATCTCATCACATATCTTACATCAAATTCACTTTTTAAATATCAAGAATATACTTTTCAACATTCTTTTAACAATTTGAGTACTTGTCCTGCAAGAATAAACGTACTCTTACATTATCATACATTAAACTTAAGATCTCAAACTAATAACGTTCTAATTTAAGCAATGCTATTATGTAAGCTTCTTTCATGCATACACATATATTATGTTTTTTCTTTTCCTATAATTATTATTCATATTCCTTAAATAACACAAATGAATTAAAGAAAGTCAAGAAAAGACCAAAACATAAAATTGAGCTACAACAAAACAGTAGACAAAATGGTCTCATCATTTTAAAAAATGGTCTGATCATTTCTTAAATTGGTCTAACTGTTTCTCAAAACAGCTAGTTTGTTTTTGGTTTACATTTCTAGCAGCAATTTCAAACACCAATAATTAACAGAAACATGATATTCAAGCCAATCCCAATGGTCAAGTTGTAGTTCATCTTAATACTCATAACATATTCAAATATCAATATCATCCAACGGTTAAATTACCAGAATAAGGTGTTTAACCAAACTGACCTTAAAAATTGCAGATCTATTGTTAAGGAAGAACAATATCTACCTGAAATGTTTGTTTTTGATCTCCACTATTAACACTTTAGAGAACACCTGGATGGACATTGTATCAAAATTACCACCCATTTTAACGGTTGATGAAGGAGCAAACATCCGACGACTACAATTGTGTAGAAGAGTGTTTTCTCTAGAAATTGTCCACTGGCCATATTTCTCAAACGGAACCTGATATAAAAAATCCCTTTGGTTAGAATTTAACAAACATCATGATGAACAACATACCCAAAACAAAGCCCGATCTAACAGTGAAAAATGAAGATATATATATATATATATATATATATATATATATATATATATATGTCAAAGTTCCTACTCTCAATGTGTTTTCTCTCAAAGGAAAACTCAATCTCACTTAAAGCTCTCAATCATCTCCCTAACCCCTTTATTTTGTTAAGATTTTAAGAAAAAAATGAAGGAAAAAAGCTTTCTCTCTTTACAAACTCATAATCTCACTCCATATTGTTTTGGCAAAGACATGAAAAAAAGATTCAATGAAGAGGAACAATGAAGGAAAATGTTTTTGGGGTGTGTTGAGCGACCTTAGGAGAAAAGCAAATGAGTTGATTTAATTTATTGTCTCATTGTATTTATACCTCCCCTTTTAATTACCCCAGGCCTTGTTTGGCTAGTTACCATTTTACCATCATTCAACCTTTTTCTCCTATATTTATTATTTTATAATTAATAATTATCCTATTTAACTCATATTTATCCTTTTTGTTTTATTAATTAGGGGTTTACATATGATCTAAATAAGATAAACTATACAACTAAATCTATTTTAGTTTATTCATCTAAAAATGCCATCCACACTACGATAAAGATCATTACTAGTGTAAGAAAAATTCGCCTTAGTGGTCTACAACCATGTAGATAGATGATGTAGGATCAAAACAAAGATCGGGTCCCAATCTAGCACTTTGTTATTGAAGATTAAATCATTCCTAGCAAGCCAAATACCCTAAATCACTATAGCCACACCCATCAAACAATATTCACTAAAATAATGTTTCATGATTTTTTAGTTTTGTTTTTCAATTTCACCTTTCAACAACCCATTTTTTTTTAGTTTTTCTTCTTAATTTTATCTTTTAATATTAGATTATTTTGGGAATTGTGTTTCATAATTGTTTTTTATTTTCTTTCTGTCAGGTTATATATGGGTCTCATTGATTTAGTTTTTTATTTATTTCAACATTCAATATTAGATCTATTGGACATAATTTTTTTTCAGTTTTTTTCTATTAATTTATCTTGATCTGATGACCTAGGTTTCTAATTTAATAGTTTAGTCCGAGTTGATTTGAGTAGTTTCTTTTGTCACCTTTTCTAATTGATTATTTTTATTTCATTTTTAAATACTAGGTTGGTTAGAAATTAGTCTTCATAATTTCTTTTTGATTTTAATTCTATGAGATTATCTCAATTTTATGATCAAAGTCTTAAGTTTGATGGGTTAATCTCAGTTGACTCAGTTAATGTTTTTTTAATTTTTTTAATTGAATATTTTTTTTTTCAATTTTAGCCTCCAACAACTCAATATTCTTTTCTTTTTTTTTTTTTAATTCCATCCTTCATTATTAGGTTGCTTGGAAATTAGCCTTTATGATTTTCTTTAATTTACTTTCTGTGGAGTTTTCTCGATCTCATAGATGTAGTTAGTTTTCTTTTCTTGATTTCAACCTTCAATATTGGATCTATTAGGAAGAAAGATTCATAATTTTTCTATTTGTTTTTTATGAAGTTATCACAATCTCATGATTCAAGTTCCATGTTTAACAAGTTAGTTTGGATTGACTTATATTATTTTTTTTAATCTTTTTTAATTGATTTTTTTCAATATTATCCTTCAATACTAGATTGATTTGAAATTGAACTTCATAATTCTTTTTTTTATTTACTTTCTATAGGGTTATATATATATAACTTCATACCTTTCAAATGAGAAAAAGAGTTAATTTATTAGGATAGCTGCCATCGGAATGCATAATGCAATAATTTTGTTTTAGCATAATAAATTCTTAAGATATGTGTCCTTAATTTCTAGGAAAACAGATTATAATTAAGAGCTTGAATTGTTTCAAATATCTATATATTTAAATATTTCTCAAGAAAAAAGAAGAAGATAGAGAAGGGTCATTATCTGTTTCATGTGATGCTTATTTTAAGTATATTCTTAATTGCAATTGACAGAATGATTATATATACTCTTATTGTATATCAAACTGTATACATAGACGACAATATGATATTCAAATGTATATCAAACTGCATTTTTGCTGTCAGATATAACTAGTTACATATGCAGGTAGTGCTTACAAAGCATTAGGATAAAATGGTGGCTCTACTTATTTACAAGCAATTCGACCTTTGAGTCAAAAAGGTTGTTGACTTAAACATAGGCTTCTGTCTGTTGGTAGGAAGACATGAGAAAGTGGAATTCATGGAGATTTTATAGGACTGCTGTATAACTTGGTTAAACATCTATTCTCATTTTTCATACTCAATGCTAGAAGGCAAAACGTACTTGCTATAATGCATTAATTAGATGTCCCAGAAATTAATGTTGTTAGATGTGATGAAAACTGTCACAAACATCATGGAAAGCATGATGACAGGAAATAGTAACATTCTCTCCTTTTCTTACATCAGTTCATTTAAGTGACAATGATATATATATATATATATATATATATATATATATATATATATATATATGTATATATAGAAAAAAAAACAAAAAAAAAATAAA
>Ga0325402_1004745_pt1 | contig 12585 bp, 5 predicted proteins | sample PopdelMetagenome_22_FD_207212 | JGI IMG/M metagenome (GOLD analysis project Ga0325402, IMG submission 207212) | Populus deltoides microbial communities from Bellville, Georgia, United States - Xylem-PdKOR-R3 | ecosystem: Host-associated > Plants > Phyllosphere > Stem > Wood/Secondary xylem... | reverse complement strand
AACTTTGATATCATATAACATATAATATATATATATATATATATATATATATATATATATATATTTTATTCATGTAGGGTTTCTGACCATCTTGTATATTTATTGATTAATTTTCATGAATTTTAAAATTAATAACTAGATAAATATTCAGTAATTATTAATATTAATAATTATATACCTCAAACCTGATACAGTGAAGATTAAACCTTTTAAACTTAAATTCTATGGTTATAACATATAATATTGCCATCAATATTGGTTGTCATTTAAAAGTCAAAGTCAACACCAGCACATATGTACCGTACGACTGCAATCTAATCCGTTTCTATGATTGTGACAGAAAATAAAAACAAGGAAACTAATATATATATATATATATATATATATAAAATCTTCAAACCAGCTTATATTTATATCGATAAATCCCTACAAGTTCTAAAATTAATAACTAAATAAACTTCTAATAACTATTAATATTAATAATTACATAACTCAAACCTAAAATAAAAACAAACTTCTAATTTTAAACTCTTACTATTTAACCATGGTTATAACATATAATATTATCATCGTCATTTAAAAGTCGAAGTCAACACCAGCGCATAGGTACCGTACGACTTCAATCTAATCCGTTTGTATAACTGTGACAGAAAATAAAGACAAGGAAACTAAAATTAATTAGTACACAACTTGGCCACTGGGCCGACATATACAGCCGTCTTCCTTGTCTTATGTCTCAATTTTCTTAATTAACAATCTGATTTAGGTGAATATAAGGCCTTCGTTTCACATGCCCACGTTGTATTGTCAAGGGAGATCCTACGTATAGCAGCATGTTTGACTTGTGAGGTAGCATAGCAACATGTTACTTGTTATTTTTTAATTAAAAATATATAAAAATAATATAACTTTTTTATTTTTTTAAATTATTTTTAATATCAATATATTAAAAAAATTTAAAAATATAAAAAATTCACATGGTTTCAACAGCATAAAAGTATGAATGAAGAAGAAGGCCACTAAACAAACGGCTACTAAGTACACTTGTACGTCCACGATGTTTGATTTATAAAGTTGATTCAGCATTTAGTTTTCTTATTCTAAAAAGAAATTTAAGTTTTGTCGTTATTGGAAGGAATTTTTGTGTCATAGTCAATATTCAATCTTGACATTTATCATCTTGATTCGTGGGATCTTAATATCTTATTCTGGTTAGTCTTGTTCCAGGAAATGCAGAAGAGCAGCTTTTACTGGCTAGAATATAATTAAATAGTTGAGCAAGCTCATATATATTGAATTTTAAAAATACCCTCTCTTTTTCCTTACCTGTATCTTAAAAAAAATAATGTTAAAAAAAATTAAATTTTCAATGTTTTTCCATTATTATCTGAACTACTATAATGGAGCTCATATATATATATATATATCGAGGTTTGTAACAAGTTCAATATTTTCAAATTACCTCCCACATAACTTGCAGATTCACAATTTTCATGAGTAATTTATCTTTTTAAGGCAGATTTTGGAATCAAATATGCACGGTCTCAAAGAATTCTCTAAAGTTTATATCAATATATAGTAAATATAAAATTATTGGTATATCGTAGTACTGATGCACTATTACCATGTAGTTAAGAGGATGAAGATAATCTACAGAGGTAGAGTTTGGCTTGGGATAATTAATCAAGGGCCATCCGCAGCTTCTAACAAAAGACTTTGAGAGAGAGAGAGAGAGAGAGAGAGATTTCTTACATGCTAATGACATGGCAGATGGTGCCATTTGAGAAGGTGCAGTCGCAGGATACGGCGTTTTCATTCCCTTTCACCGGATTTGGATCAACCCAACCCCATTGACCACCACAAGGATCAGCACTGAAATTCCAATTTGTCTTGCCTATTGTCTTTGCCATGTCACGCAGAGCTTCAACTGTAAGAATTTAAATATATATGTTACAAGGTTTATTATTTTCCAGAATAATGATATATAATTAAATTGAAGAGCTTCATCTCCATAGCTATGATTGTTGGGGAACAACCGAGATAATATAAAACAAGAAAACTCCAAAATCATTGATCCAATCTTGCCTTGAACATACCTTCATCGTCGGGTAAACGAGTAGCCCCAGAAGCAAATGTTGCGAGACAAAAGGCAACGAGTGAAGCAAAAAGAAGCCTCGAGAAGGACATGATAATTGTTAAGGAGCTGGACGTATTAACGTCTTCACATTCGAGAGAGAATATACAGTGGACAGAATTGTGATATATAACTGATTTTGATGCAGATATGGGTATAATTTGCAGTAGGAAATGATATTGGGAGTTGGAATCTTGTGTGAAAGAAAGAAAGGAAGGAGTACGGAAACAAAGAAAGAGAGAGGCTTGCTTTAAGCGAGAAGTGACAGAAACCAAGTCAACTATCCATGGTTCATGCTATTTATTTTTTTATTTTATAAAGTAAATTTGAGTTCTAATAATTAAAATTTATATCATTATTATATATAATAGGAGAATTACTTTCATTGTGTAACCCAAACTCGACGAGTTGCCATATAAGTTAAAAAGAAAAAAAATATGCACAAAATAATTGAATTATGAATATATTAACGACTTTAATTACATAATTAAAGTATTAAATTTCTGGATAATGACCCGTGTATACTTCACTACTATCATCTAAAACTTTGGATTAAATTGGCGGTTTAGTAATTAACATGTTTTTATCCTTGTATATTACACACTTCCTCTTGTCGGTGGCTCTGAAGAAATTCAATTAAGGTGCCCTTGTTAAGAAAACTTTTTATTACAAAATTAAAATTTGTGGTGGTTTTGAGACTTCGAACATTGAATAAAAACTCTGTAAGAGATGAAGTAATCTGCTATATATGATTCAGCCCATTGAATTGAATGTTTTGAATGTTTAATGGAATTTCATTAAAGACAATACCTTTAATTTGACTTTGTGTGTGAACATTATTCCTTTTTTTTTCATTTTTTTTATTTGGGCTATTGTTTGCAATATGGTCCTTCAAAGCTTTTGTTGGTGGGGCTCAAGTATTTGTTTATTAGTTTTTTGTTTTTTAAAATTTTTATAAAAAGTTATTATTTTAATATATTTCCAATTAAAAAATATTTTTTTAAAAAATACAACTTTCCAACAAATTACCGTGGTTATCGATAACTAGTCAATTACATAATTCACAAAATCAAACAATAGTGCATTAATAAGTGTGATAATGCAATCCAAATCACATGAAGTGCATGAAAAATCATATGTAGATGCCATAAAAATGCAGAAGCAACTGTCAAGGTAAAGGGCAAGAGTTAAAGTGTTCAAAAAGAAAAAAATGGCATACCATGGAAAATCTAAACAAATTAACCATAGAACTAAAAAGTTAATCTTAGAAAAAATAAAAAGAGATAAATTCAGCCCCCCCCACCCTGTAATAGAAAAGCTTTTCAAAGAGTTTAGGTTGAATAAGCCATTAATTCCCTTTCAAAAGCCATACAAATTCATTAAACATTTATATCCAGCTAGAGATAGAAAAATTCAAAGGATGAAAAACACAACAAAGCAGGCTCAGCACCAAGTCAGGTGGTGGCGTGTGAGACAAAAAAAAGAAGAAGAAGAAGAAATGAAACAAAAGATTTCCTGGTCTACTTTCTAGACAATTACACTGAAATTAACAAATAATTCTCGTCTTTATACCATCAAACAAATTAGCTACCAAAACTTCAAAGGTAGTGTAAAATACAAGGCATGTTATTTTTACTATTGGTGTAAGGATCATGTTGCTTTGACTCATGATCGATCGAAACTGAAAATTAAACTAATTTAGGATTCACCGTAATTTGTCTCCTCCTTTGCTTTTGATTGTGTCAAAGAGAAACTGAAAACGTAGTGTTTGTATTTCAATAGCTGGATCAACTTTCACGGATGAGATGAAAATAAAGAACCAAGATTACAAAAAAACAGTAGTGTAGCAATAGAATTTAACGCCCAGTGAGATCAGGATCTAATGGATTGAAATCAGAAATAAAATTAAAAAAAATTAAAAATTTAATGGTTAATTGAGAGTTAAATTATGTATATTTGACACCAAGAACTATAATGAAAATAACGCGTAAATCTAGGGTTTATATTGAATTTTTTTAAGGATAAAATTACATAAAATTAAATGTTTAATGCCAATTAGAGGTGTAATTAAGAGCAATTACAAAACAAAGAACTAAAATTAACCTTACCAAAACAGTGTTGTTTTAGTTACTACTCATCTTTTTCTCTAATTTTTCTCTTAAAGACTGTCCAATGAGTTACTTTATAGATACATTTAATGTCTCTAGTTTTTATTAGATTTGACAAAACTTATATGAAAATAATCACCTAACATTTCTCTATATTCTGGTATGGTATTTTTTAGCCGATAAACATCATAGAGACCATAGTGACAGCTCAAAGAAAACAACTGAGGCAACTTTCAATTAGCAAATTTAATAATTTATGATGACTGATTTGAATTAATAGTTGAGATCATTCATAGTCGAATTAAGTGCCAATATTTGATACCGTAAAAGACAATATGACCCCTTTTCTACCTCTATAAATAGGGATGGAGTTGATGGTGTAAGAACAGAGAAAATTGGGTTCAAATTTAACAAAAAATCAGCTCCCTTCGTTTCTCCTTCCTTCCCCAGGCGAAGTTCTCTCTCTTCTCTCTCTCTCTCTGGTTCATCAAAGGGCGTAGATTGAGGAAGTAAAATCTCTCTATATTTCGGAGATTGGAATAGACATTTGTCCTTTTCTTACATCGTGGGTGGTTCTGTAGTTCAGTGTGTTTATGTTCCTGGATCATGAATGAAATATTGACGTTGATTATGGTTAATTCTGAAGCCAAGAGATGACAGAGTGGTGGCTATATGGTTTATGGAATTGCAAAGTTTCAAATCAAGGTTGTTGGTTTTTTTTTTTTTTTTTTTTTTTTTTTTTTTTTTTTTTTTTTGTAGTGATGGAGGTGGAGCAGTTAACAATACTGAGGATGTTAGTTCTAGCTTTGGGGATTTCATGAAAAATATAGCAACAGAAATTTATAGGAATTGCAAATCCAAACCGTAACATCTTTATTTTGAATTGGAATGAATTTGTTCTTTAAAAATAAAAATAAAAAGAATTATTTTGAGTTTATATTGTGCACGCCAAGTTTTTTTTTTTTTTAATCATTTGTATTCTTAGTTTGTTTGTTTTTTTTATTCTTATAATTAAAAAAGATTAAAAAATCACATTGAAAAAATTATTTATTTAACATTATTATAAAAATGATAAAAACATTCATGGCCAAGTTTATTACGCCAATTAAAACTTGGCTAAAGTCAAATGGCCCATTAGGCTGCATAAAACAAAATCATGTTTTTTTTTTAAAAATGAAATAAAAATAAATAAAAAATAATAAAAATTCTCAATTTATAAAATTATTTTAGCAAAAGAGTAGCTTAAGTTCAATATCCATTCTTTCAACATTGTTGATAAAATGTTTTTTTATAGGGATACACTTTATTTTATACATCTATGAATTAACATTAGCATGAATCTATTATATGAAAATGAATAAAAAAATATTAGGCATTGAAAATAATTCAATTATGAAGTTGTATTCCAGTGTATAATGTATATGATCATGTTTTCTAATCCATTATTCAACTAGTACTGACCAATAAACATCACTGCTGATCCTACCCGTTGAAGTTAAAATAATGTTTACCTAAGAAACTAATCTCTTTAATTTCCGCTTTTGAGTCATCTTTGATTTTTCTCCAGCGGCAACAATGGACTTTCCCAAGTCATTTTCCTCGTGCAGCCCCCCCCCCTCTCTCTCTCTCTCGCTCTATAAAACCAAGTTGCTGCTGAGTTGCTGCTGATCATCTTTAAAATCTCCTTCCTGGTGTTTTTCTTTCCCTCCAGCAACCCACCTCTCATTACTGAGAAAAACACGCCGCCGTTTCTGCTTGTGGTTTTTTCCTCTTTGATCATCGTTCTAATTAGTTCCTCCCAGATAATATAGCAATTACCAAGAGAACGAGTTGTGCTTTGCGCATGGCGTTGTGGCCATCACTACTGTCGAAGACTTTCTCTGTTTTGGTTTTTGGATTTGTGGTGTTGCATTGCTTTGCTGTGGACAAGTTTGGATCCCATGCTCAAGTAGTCACTCCACTCTTGCCACCAGATGAAGGTACGTACGTGCTCCTAGCAATTCAATAATCTCACTCTCTCTTTACCATGATTGAAGGTCCCCTTTTTCCTGGAAAATAATTTATTTGCAGAGATTAGCGCTTCTTATTTTTATTTACTTTTCTTAAATAAAATCAGAATCATTTCAATTTATGATGATTAGTGAGAGAAATTAGTATATCTACTGAGAAATAAAATCAGAATCATTTCAATTTGTGATGCACTTCATTAAATTGTGAATTATATTTTTTATTTTGGATTATCCTCTCTCTTTCGTAATTAAGAAAACTTGTTCTATGATGTTGTTGACTACCTTTCCATTCGAATCATGGAGCTTCTTTTATAAAATTTTAAAATAATAAACAATATTCTCTTGCCGGCACCTTGATAAAATATTTTTTAAATATTTTAAAAGGCTTTATTTTATCAGGACCTTCTAACTTCTTGTAGTCCTCTATCAGTTTCTGTCTATTACTATAAAATCAAAGATTAAGTAAGCTTAGCGTTATTAACGATTCCCAATTACAGTTAAACAAATCAAAATTAAGAATAGCGTTCATCGAAGAGAGAGAATGAAGAGTAGTTGGCTTGAAACTATACATCATTTGAAGGTTGAAAATGACTAAAATATCCATAGTGTAAAGTTGATGATGCTTTATTTCAAAATGTTTTCTTTGAGGAGAGATAATAATAATAATTGGTATGTTGATGTCATCAAAGCAATTAATTATTGCTTGATATTGCATCTTTACAATAATGCCAAGTGACAGATAATTTTGGTGGAAGGTCCCTACCTTTCTGGTATATTAATTGTACTCGTAAAATAGAAAGAAAATTTTGCTACTTGGATTATATACTCAACTGGAAAAAATAAATTGGTTTTATTTTAATTAGAAAAAACAAAATAATTAATTATAATAGATGAACATAATATTAAAATTTAAAAAATCATAATGATATTCTAGAAATTTTTTTTAAAAATGACACAAATAATATATTTCAATTCAAAGCTAATTAAACATTGCAGAATAAAATGGTATAAAAAACCTAAACAAATAAGTTATAGTCAACCCGGGTTAGCACGATAAACTTATAGCCCTGGTATTCAGGGCTGAGTCAACCTGGAAAATCATGTCGAACTCACAACTTAGATCCTGATAGAAAAAAATAAAAGGCCTATTTAAAAAAAAAAAAACTTACGTTAACTTTTCAAATTCATGACCTGGATAATTAGACTCAAAGCACCTTATCTGAAAGAGTATTTTTGGACATTGTGAGGGTTCACACACATTGTCTAAAGTATGTTGGTGCCACCCACGCACCTTCGAGTGTGTTGCACGCGTCATAACCTTTTTTTCTTATTATTTTCTTTATGTATAAAAAGACTAAATTGAATCTAAGCTGACTTGATAATAACAAAAAAAACCTTTGTAAAAAGACAAAAAAACCCTTTCAGACAAGTTTTAATTTTTTGACTTTTAATGACATTTTGGTTGTGTGTGTGTGTGTGTGTGTATACATATATATATTATCCATCATCTTATATGATAATAATGAAAAAACCATTTTAAAATTACCAAATTACCTCTTGACATCATTATTGAAATTTTGGTCTTTTCACCGTGCTTTTGAAATGCAAAAAGTATATATTTTCTCTAATCAAAATTTTCTTGTATGTATTTTAAGTCTTTAAAATAATATTGGAATTACATATTTTATTGATAAATTAATAAGTATTAAACTCAATAATTATTAAAGAAAACCTTATTCGCTTAATTTTAGAAATTTATACCTTGTTGAGACTAATTTTAAATGAGTTATTATAGATTAATATTTCACTATGGATTTGCATAATGAAATATTGATTTTACCTTTTGATGGGCAAACTAACTTGGCTTGAATTTAGAGATAGGAGAGGTTTTTTCACGGGCATATTAGTCATTACTAGAAAAGAAGGGGTTAAATTGTATTTTTATATTTTTACTTAATTGCCCATGAAAGACAAAAAAAAATTAATAACTTGGATCAATGGGCTTTTTAATCTTTGATTTAATTTTTAAACAAGTAAGTTACTTCATTGCCTTTGGAAATTAAAAATAATTGTCTTTGACATAGGAATTCTTTTGTTATTTAGATGTGGTGATTTGATAATTATTGAATGTTATTGGGGATAGTAGGGTAATTTGATAAATGAATTTTTTTTTTAAAAATCAGAAATGTGTGAAAAGTGTTCGCTGCTTTTGGACGGCGTGTGTGATACCATTCGGCGGCCAAAACCGTGATTCCAGAGCGGTGATTGAAATGTCTCGTTGTTATCTATACAAATAAGTGGCGTGTGTATCCCAATGATAGTCGGGGTGGCAAAAGTGATCTTTTTTTTTTTTTTCCTATTTGATTTTTATTCTAGCCTTAAAAAAAATCAAATTAACCTTTAAAATTTGTTGCACTTAAGATTTCATTTCTACTGTCTTAAAAAAAATCAAATCAACACCTACTCTCATGCTTTTTTTTTAAAAAAAAACCCTTCTCATTCCTTGTGTTTCTCTCACCCTAAAATGACTCACCTTTTCACCTATTTATAATGGTCAAAACGTTGATGAACAATGAAGAAATAAACTTAGTAACCAAGCTTACAAAGCTTTGAGGTTATTCCTCTCATCCTTGGAAGCGACTCCACTCTTTCTTGATCCCTCTCCCCCTGATCCATTACAATAAACATTTTCTAACTTTTCCCACATTAAAGCTACCAAATCTTCATATATATCATTATTGATAGTGTTATCAGCAATACAAAATCGATCCTCCTCCATATCCTCTAGCTTCACATCCTTCTCTTGCAACGCTTTAGCCAGGACTTATTGAATAAGAATAATGTCTTTCACCCTTTGTTGCCAAAGAGTAAATTTTCTTCTTTTTTTTTTAATTTATTTCATGATAAATTTTAGCTTTTTATCTTTTGTAGACATTGATCATTATCAAATGCTGAATCTCCCAAAATCAAATCTTTGATCATCATCATCATATATTATTTTTCTAACTGTGTTTTAGCAAGGCCTTCATACATACATTATTTTATGGATAAATAATATTAATATTATTATTGCTTTTATGGATGATTGAAGTTCCTGAATTGTATGTAACAGTGCAAACTCTTCAAAACATATCCAACAAGTTGAACATCAGCAACTGGGCCATCATCAATCGAACTTCTTGCGATAGTGCACAGTGGAACCAGACCATCGACAGCAAAACTCAAAGCATTGTTAAATGCAACTGTACATTTGAGAATGGCTCCGTCTGTCATGTCACTAGCATGTATGTATGTTTTCTGTATAGGAAATATTCAAGAATCGTAATTCTTCCCCTTGCAAAAGCCATGATATTTATATATTATTTTCATAATAAATTTTATGTTTTGTGAAAGAGTAGAATACCGCTCTTAGAATATCCGATAACTTTTTCTAATTTTTTTAATGAGGTCATAGTGATGGCGATAAGGTGTCCTATTTTAAATATCAATTTATGCTACTCTTTTAATAATAAAAACACAAGCACAAATGTGTTCATGGTAGCATGTTTCCAAGGAAACAATTGATATATTGATGTTCGTCAAAAAAAAAAAAAAAAATTAATGGAGAGCAGAGTCTTGTATGGTTTCATTTTCTTTTCGTTTTATTTACTAACTAATTCTTATATTTTGTTTTTGACAGAAGCGTGAAAGGTTTTAATTTGAATGGAGTTCTCCCAGAGGAACTAGGAGACCTTCCTCATCTGCTTGAAATGTAAGTGATGAGTGCATTTTCTACGATTCTTAATCAAGTTTATTAATATCATTATTGAACAGAGATCAATTGCAATATATTTGGGTTTCTTTTCTTCACATTTCCTGGCACACCATGTGCTTCACAGAGGATTTTAATTTATTTATCAGAACAAATGAAAGTTTTTATGATGATTCAAATGGGAAAAGGTCTTTGTCTGAGTGGCTAAGAGAAACAGTGACTTGTAAACAAAAGGAATTATGGAATGACTAAGATGAAGCATTTTTCGTTGGACAGTGATCTGACTCGCAACTACATTAGTGGAACAATCCCTCCAAGACTTGCTCAGCTCCCCAACCTTAAGATTTTGTAAGTCTTTTTGTGCATTCTGTATATGTGAAGGGGTTTTCATATCCCGATATGGAAATTCATGAACATGTTAACCTATTTCCCAATTCTCTTCCATGTCTTAGGTCTCTCATCGTTAACCGTCTCACCGGCCCAATTCCCCTGGAAATAGGCAACATTACCACAATGGAGGAGCTGTAAGTCACAAAGCGAACTTCTTAAATGAAACGCTAAGCTAGAACGTTAAATCTTGAATTGGATCTTTCAGGGTCCTGGATGATAATCTGCTAGGAGGGTCTCTTCCTCCAGAACTTGGAAATTTGACAAGCTTAAAAAGACTGTAAGAAAGTGCCTTCATAGTTATAGTTTATACCATGTCTTGTAGATGTGTCTGTCTGTCACGTAATATTCAATCTCAGTTTTGTTATCTATGGTACTGATACTTTTTACTGATTTTGGAGGAAGTTGTAACTTGGTTTTTCTTATTCCTGCAGTGTCCTTTCCTCAAACAATTTTACAGGAAGTATACCAGAGACACTTGGCAATTTAAAGAATTTAATCGAATTGTAAGTGATGAAGTCGCCTGCAATCATTTTCACATTCAATATTTTCAGCTACAATATTCATGATTTATATATATGTTGCTGCAGTATGATAGATGGGAGCGAACTGTCAGGGAAGATACCTGAATTTATCGGGAACTGGATCAATATTGAAAAATTGTGAGTAATTAGTTTTTGTCCATTTATCTGCTCATGCTATCCTCTAGGACAAGCTAATTTAAATCTCACTTTCGTTTCCGTTTCTCAGGGATTTGCAAGGAACATCCATGGAGGGTCCTATTCCATCTAGCATTTCATTGTTAACAAGTTTAAAATCTCTGTGAGCACAAACAAGTTCATTTATTCCTGTAGTTTTTCAATCATCTTGCGATTTTGCTGTTAAGAAAGTTCATACGCATGAGCAGCCGATTTTTCTCTTCCAGGAGAATATCCGATTTGAATGGATCAAGTTCAACTTTCCCTAATCTACAGGCCATGAAAAACTTGGAAAATCTGTGAGTTGAATAACCCTGATCACGATTCCTATGTATTGAAAAGCCTTTCTAATTACTTTTGGATTGCCTTAACTATAATAAACTGATCATTGTTTACATTCTTGCAACAGCATTCTGAGAAATTGTTTAATTACTGATTCAATCCCAGACTACATTGTAAATATGTCGTCTTTGAATATTTTGTAAGTTTTTCTAACAGTTATCCTTATGGAAATGCTTGATTTCAAGGATCTTATTTCTTCCCTATAGATGTTATTTTGAATTCGAAAGAGGCAAATGATTGACACAAGCTTATTCCATCATTTGGCTTTTCATTGAAGATAGATAAAGTAAGGTGAATCAGAAAGGTCTAGCGATGAGTTGATCCCTTTATTTATTTTTGTAGAAATAAGAGAGAGTTGCCATAGTTGGTTCATATTTATGAAACAGGGTTGGCTAATTTGAACTACTTTTGCATATGATCGCACAGTTAGGACTTGGGGCTCTCTCTCTCCATTTCCTTGAAACCTGAGCCATAATCTAGCAATGTTGAGATTTCATTAATTTGTATGTATTTCGTTACAGAGATTTGAGCTTCAACAAGTTGACAGGCCGAATCTCTAACTTCACGAATTTGGAAAGCCGAACGGTGTAAGTCAATACGTGCACATGCTGAAACACACAGGTCCTTAATTTTTTTTTCTCGTATTGGCAGCTTGTTTATTGAATTCTTGTTTAACATATGTGTAGGTTTTTGAACAACAACTTACTAACTGGAGAAGTGCCTAATTGGGCATTGAACAACAGGAAGCAAGTGTGAGTCGATAATGATGCTATCAATCCTTGTATTCCTGTTTGGTTACCATGTTATTCATCCTCTGATAGATTTTTCAGAAATTTCTTGTCTCCCGTCATACAAGAAAAATGTCAATCTTCATTTTTCAGCAATCAGGAACTGTATTACCCATACCATGGAAAATCTATTTCAGGGATTTGTCCTACAACAATTTTACGTGGTCAGCTTTAGAAGGGTCAGCTTTAGGTGGTTGCCAACAACTGAAGCAAAACCTGTAAGCATTATTTTGCTCATTATTTGTTTTCTCTTCCCGATTTGTCTCGTGTTGCTCATTGTTCTACTTCAAAATTCAACAGGAACTTAGTTTCTAGTCATTTATCAAATAACAAGTAAGTTCCTCTTTTACTGAGATGCTTTGTGAAAA
>Ga0325402_1004742_pt1 | contig 12591 bp, 7 predicted proteins | sample PopdelMetagenome_22_FD_207212 | JGI IMG/M metagenome (GOLD analysis project Ga0325402, IMG submission 207212) | Populus deltoides microbial communities from Bellville, Georgia, United States - Xylem-PdKOR-R3 | ecosystem: Host-associated > Plants > Phyllosphere > Stem > Wood/Secondary xylem... | reverse complement strand
TTTTTTTTTATCTAGTTTATACTTCAAATCAAATCATTTGAGAATTATTCTAAGGTAATTCATTTAACTTAACAAGTCTAAAAATAATTTGAATAATCAATAAAAATATATAGTTAGACTTAAAAAAAAAACATTAAATGACATCTTTCTTTGTAGTGACCACTACTTCTGAATATATAGATTTGAAAGAAAAAAAATGCCTTTATATTATCTACCCTAGCTACGTCAAAAAAGCAGCAGCCCTACCCATGGCAATCTTCCAGATTTAATAGTGAACATACTTGCAATATTATAAAATAGGGTCCTATCCATGCAATAAAATACAAAGAAGGGATTTTCATTATACTCCTACACATATTTTACTATTTATTATAATAGGTAATTATTATTATTTTTCTGCCTAAAAAAAATTAAATATCTCGGTATTGAGAGTAATTTGATCTTCTTAAATTGCCCATTAGCTATTATGCAGTTGACCGGGAACAACTTCATTTTTTCATTTTTTTTCTATGATAAAGTTACTAAATTACCATTTTAAAATAATATAAAAATAATTTGACGTCCAAGGTTATTTTCATCCTTTTCATTTGGTTAGCATAGTAAAATTACACAAACACCCTTATGAAGTGAAAATTGATAAGTTGTCATCTAGGAGTTGTTTCATCTTTTCACACTGTTTTTTTTTTTTAATTTTTGTTATATTTATATTGACTTGGACACAATTTAATCTTTTAATAAATATAAAATAGTAATAAAAAAATTAGTTGGTACATATATAGCATAGTGGCTATCAATGGTAAGTGATAAGCTTCCTTGACGTGATCGTCCTGACAACCTCTCCGTCCCACAACAGTGTGTGTGGTGTTCTAAAATTACGTTATAGTGATAGTCAAATTTTTTATTTATTTTTCTCTCTCCACCTTAATCTTCGCGCGTGACATATTAGAATTGCAAACCAGTCTTTCAATTTGTTTTTCTTTTATAATTGATCTTTGTTCTTTTCATCATTGCTTTTTTATTTGATATGGTTTATAAAGTTAAATTTTTTTTCACTTTCATCCTCCTTCAATTTTTTCATGTCTCAGATTTAATCCTTATTTTTTTTATTGCTATTTATTTTGTTTTTAATCCTTTTCTTAATTGAATTTGTTTTTCAATTCCATCACTCACCATTTAAATTCATTTTATTTTTATGTCAAATTTGATTTTTATTCTTTTATAACTATTTGTTTTACTTTGACAATTTTTCTTAGATTGAAATTGTTTTTCCAGTTTCATCCTTTATTATTAATTTTTTTTCTGATTTTATTCTTCAATATATAATTGGTTAGGAAATAGGCTTCGCGATTTTTTTCAAATAAGGTGTTTCCAATCTAATAACTCAGATCATGAGTTTGAAAAGTTAATGTAGGTTGTACATCATTTTTTTTCTTTTTTCTTTTACTTTTTTTTTATTTCATCATTGGACATTGGTGTTTATTTTATTTTATTTTAAGATATGAGCTTTGTGGTTTTCTTTGTTTTTTCTTCTTTTGGTTTATCCCGATCTCATAACTTGGGCCGCGAGTTTGACAGGTTAACATTTGTTCACTCAATTTTTATTACCAAAGTTACAGGTTTGTCATGTTAACTCAAGTTCACTCGGACTAATGTTATTGTCATTTTTTTTACCCAATTTTATCTTTCCATATTTAATTGTCTCATAATTGATCTACATTATTGTTTCCTAGGTTATCATGATCATTTTCTTTTTTAAATTTGATCAATTTGTTATCGTTGCTTTTTTTTTTTTATCTCTAATTAAAATAAAACTATCTTATTTGATCCAGTCAAGTCTATAACTCAAGTTGCAAATTTTTCTTCCTTATTTAAAATGTTTTTACGTCACCAAAGCATACTACTTGTAAATATATAGATTGAAAGAAAGAAAATGCCTTTATATTATATGTCCTAGCTAGGTCAAAGAAGCAATAACCATAACCATGGAAATCTTCCTGAAGATATAATAGTTGATATATTTGCAATATTACGGGTAAAATCTTTTAAAACAATGTTTGATATTGAAGAGGTGAAACTTTCATCATCAAAAGGAACCTATTGAGTCTAAAAGTGATCATTTCTTATGGCTAAAATTGATTTCAGCCAAGACTTTCTCTTTTCTCCATCAAAACATTGGTTAACTCACGCGTCTAACCCATAAAAAAGGCATGACTTGATTGCTAGGCCCATAAAAAAAAGGCATGGCTCGTGTGCTAGACCTTTTTTTTTCAACATTAAAGGGCGGATGACCAACTTATTTTTTTATTTTAAAGGATGGATGATGTGATTAAAAAAAAATAGCAAACAACGTGCTGTTTATTGGCTTAGTTTTTTGCAGTCACAGGGTCGTTAGAAAATCAAGCATTAGGGTTTTTGCATAAAAACTTGACTTTCAACCTATTTTGACCTAAAAATAAATAAATAAAACACTTTATAAATCTTGATAAACCAATTTATGACCTCAAATAACCCAAAAATCCATCCAAAAACCCGAAATCAACCTAAAATAAAAAAATTTCCTGAACTCATATCTACCATTCTAGGCAAGGAGAAGGACAAAGAACATGTGAAACTCCCTTCATCGAAAAAAACTCATTGACACCAAAATCAAACTTTTTTGTGGTCAAAATCAGTATTAATTAAGACACTTCGTTTTTCATCAAAATCTAGCTACTTTCTCTTTCCTCTCTTAAATTAGGAATTTAAAAATAAAAAAAATAAAGTCTCAGACTAAAATTGTATTTTTGAAAATTTAAAGGACTGGATATTTATAAATTGAAAAGTATAGGGATCAAAGAGAACTTTTCACGCTATTTTTGAAACTACCATCTATTTTCTTTGCCCTTTTCATCTCGATCCTTCTTCTTTCAAACTTGTATTTGCTCAACAAATTTGAATTAATTGGGCTTCAATTTGACCTCAAAAGGATGCAGTTGGTCGGAAAAAAAAATTTAATAACCTAAATGAAAAAAGAAAGAAAGATACAATGAGTCCATAATTGAAATGTAAGAGTATATACATTGTTCTTGACACAGGTTTAGAGTTACTTATCATTATAATATAATTTTTCTGAGAAGTGGCTGTATCTTGGCCCAGGGATGATAAATCCATTGATGACTTCGAGGTGGTAAGAATAAAATCTTCCCAGTATTATCCATGGAGCATTATAAGCGAAATCCATGTGTGTACACTAAAGAAAGATACTTGGGAGAGAGAGTTCCAAGAATTCATCTCTGGCTTGCCTTTGCAAACCAGTGGGGTCTTTTTGAACGGAGCTCTTCATTGGCGAGAGGCATCTGGTTGTAATAGCATTGCCTTTAATCTAGCGCAGGAAAGACCTAGAAGAAAGATGGTGGCGCTGCGGTGCTGGTTAAGGGTAATATATGGTCGATAGAAAGGAATAATATTAGCAAGCAGATTTCTGAACGCACAGGGGGTTGCTATGACGCTTTGCCTAGCGTAGACAGTCTGGTTTCACTCTATTAAGCACAGACTGGTGAAGAATAGGAAGAAGAGCACCACAGTAAGAACAATGAATTAATTTTAAATTGTTCCTTTTTTTAATTTGCTCTGAAACCCAACAGTGAATCTTGTGAGAAAAAAAATTGTTTTATTTTCATAATCATATGCTTTTTGTTGTTTCATATGGACGGGTTCTAATATAGTTTATGTATCAGCTACAAGGAATGATCAAAGATTGTTCTAATATAGTTTAATTATGTATCAGCTAGTTTTTCAAATTTAGGAGATTGATGATGATCCTAACAGTTTGATGGCTTAACGGGGACTTCAACTCTCTAGCCTTCTACGTTACAGCATATTTTGATACGTGTTGATTATGTGATTATTGATTAAATGATGATTGCACGCGTTACACTGCAGGCAAGGTTAAGTTCTTTCTAATATTAAAAAAAAAAATTCAAACGATAATGACTCGAGTTAAATTGGGTTACCTTGATTAATCTACAATCTATAATAACACATCAAAAAAAATCTCATATAAAAAAAAATAAAAAAAAATAATAAAACTCAAAATCTAATAACTTAATGTGAAATAATAAAATTTTAAAAAAATAAAAAAATATCAAAGAAAAAACAAGAGTAAACCCAGGCTTACTCAACAACTCGCTACCCGCAATATGAGATCAAGTTAAAATAATAATTAAAAAAAACAGAAACAAAAACCGAAAATAAATCAATAAAAAATATAAAAAAAATTAAGTAAATCTCGATTAATTTGACTAAGCCGCAACCCGGGTCAATCCCACTAAAAGAGAAGAAAAAAAAAACCATAAAGCACAAAGCCCAATAATTTAATGTTAAAAAAAAAACTGAAAAAAAAACAAAAAAAAAAACCCTAAGTCGATTCAGGTTAACTCAACTAACTTGCAACCAACGATATGAAATTAAGATAAAAAATTAAATTTAAAGAAAAAGACCTACAAGAAAATTTCGAAGTAAAATAAAAAGAAATGTGCAAAATCTCTAATCATTCAAAATAAATAAAATAAAATAAATAATAATCAAAATAATAAAGACGAAATCTAACATAAAAAATAAATAAAAGAAAACAATGCGGACCCAAATTGAAAATTAAAATAAATTAAAAAAATGGTATAAAAATAACAATAAAAAGATGAGGACCAAATTGAATATAAAAATTAAATGAAATAAAATGCCTAAAAATGAAATTAAAAAACAAATAAAATTAAAAAAATCATTAAAAGCAAAACAAATAGCAATTAAATAATGAGAACTAAAATTGATTGAAACCCAAAATGAAAGACACAATTGATTTTTTTTAAAAAAATGACATGAATTTCTTGGCTAGTAAAAAGAAAAAAAAAGAGGAAAAGAAAAAAAAAATTAATCAGATGTCAACTAGACCTCCAATGTTAACACACGCTCCACCACCGTGAAAAGAACAACTCGCCGCTTCTAACGCCGGTGATGACGACATTTAACTATCTTGAGGTGTCGCATGCACCGCTCAAAAAGCATGAATACCTTTCACTTGCTGGCTTGTGCAAGATACACGCCAAATTTTTTTTTAATTATTTTTATATATAATCAAAGACTTAATTGCCCTATCCTGAGACATAATTACAAAATAACCATGTTAAAAAAATCCAAGTGACCCGAAAGAATATTCTATTATTTTTAAATTTAAAGGCAATATGGTTGTTTTACGGTGAATTCAAAGAGCAAACATACCACAAAACCCTTCTCTCTAGGTGTTTTTTATTTTTTTATTTTTTTATTTTTTTTATATATACATATATTTAAGTCGTTACACTGCTTATTTAAAATGTCAAAAAACTCACTTGTCCCATTAAAAATGATAATGACAAATAAATCTCATAGAAAAAAAAAAGACATTCTTTCTTCTAAAACCAAGTTAAATGAGATTTTCTCCCAAGAAAAAAATAATAATTTCACTCCGTAAATCCATAGTGAAATTTGAGTGTACTTTTTAGTTTTTTTTTTTTTTTTAATATAATTCAATCCGCCAAACCAAGGAATGCCATTGCTTCTATATTAAATTTAGCATGCTCCAGATCCAATCATGTCATCAACAGCTTAGTTGGAAAGGAAGAATAAAACAAATTGATATCAGAGCAAGCAAGTTTTACAATATCAAATGCAAGTAATTGAGGCAATAAGAAAGATTTACAGAGGTCTCCAACACAAGGACACCAACCTGCACCAAGAAAATCAGGCTGATCCCATAACAAGTGCAATGAAGATAAAGAATGACGAGTCTTCCTGTGGTAAAGATTATGTTAGTTCTCATTTGGCAATATGAGGCGATCCTGACCTTCCACGAGCTCTGCTGATTGAATTATATCCCCACTTTTTATCTGTGAAAGAATTTCTCTCCCAGCGGTTGTGTATCTGCATATTGAAATCGATATCATGATACGACTCAAAAACTTATTTTCTACCACCATGAAAAAAGTTTATCAAAGACATACCCAAAAACTGAAAACTGCCCTTCATCGAAAGATAGCCCTCCTAAACCAGCCTACAAGACACACAGGAGTACCAAGATAAGGGGGTGATAGGGAAGGACAAGGGGCAATGACATCATGTGAGGAAATTCAGACGTTCATATTTCATTTTAGTTTTTAGTGTGGATGGCACTTACATTTCTTTTATCATAGAGATAGAAGAAAAACTGATATGGTGCAGAGAAGTCCTCAGAAACCTCACTGTGCACCATTGCAACTGCCCCGTAAACAGATAGTGGAAGAACTGGCAATTCTCCATCCTTCCACATGGAAAGTGGAAATTATATAACAATGAAAAAAAAATGTTTTGCTACTTGCAATTGCATGGAACGCACAGAAATAAAAATAAGAGTTCTGTACCTGGACACTTAATGTTGTTCGGTACAAAGGTTCAAATTGACCCGATGGCATTATCTCTAAGGGAACACTGTAACCACCGTTCTTATCAAGTCCATTGTCAGTGAGAACAGCTTGGTCAGTGAAGCTGAGCTTTGCCCCGTTATATGCTCCATCAACTACCTGAAAGAGGGCAGAACATTCCAATAACTCAATGTTTTAGTTCCGAGGCATGTTTTTCACATGGTAAAATCTAAAAGAAAGCTGCCTGGAAAGGAAAAGTAATAAATAAAAAGTATACATAAATCAAAGACAGAAAAGAAAAGAAAAACAATAGGATGCAATGGCATGTCAACTAAAACTGGACAAGGAAAATTTGAGGACGGAGTGAAGTGGAAGGATGGGAAAATAAAATTTCCACAAGGCTGAGATGAGGTTCAACTACCTTACCAGTTTCGCAAAATTCCCTGCTGTTAATGGTGCTGAGAATCCGTCTATAACAACCTGAATCCAAGTGTTAATCATCAGCTGGTATTAAATGTATGGTAAAGAAATCAACATTCATTAGGACTGTTACAAGTTTTGAAGGTATATTTATCATATAAGATGCTGATATTCATTGCTTGCAGGCGGTTAGGCACAATATTTGGCCATTAACAAAAAAACATAAGGTGCAATAGTGGATAACATCAGCAGAGCAACTAACTGGCGTACCTTAAAGAACTGAAAAGTGAATGATAAACTGAAATGCAATTCATGTAAACAAGCACGCCATTTGAAACCATAATTATATCTCTTGCTGAGGGGGAGGGGGAGGGGAAGGGGGGGTCCCCTTAAACTCAACAAGGTATTTCAAGAACCAAAAGGTGACTCCAGTTTAGTCATCTGGTTTGAGAATTGTTCAATAAACCAATGAAATATTACTCATAAACTCCAGGCTAAGCAAAGCATCATTCATATTATGGTATTATGTGTTCCCTAACAACATTTTATTAACATGATGAAGCACAAGCTCACAATATTTGAGGATCAGCCTGCTTAAGCCAATATGTGCCTGAGCTCAGATTTCTCCTACATGGCTGGCCATCATAGTCATCTTTTTTTTCTTTGCATGGAGATGGCTTGCCAGGGGGTGGAGGAGATATATATGAAAAATGTTTTAGGTATCAAAGGAGCTAACACAAACTAATAGCAAAGTTTCTCTATATCTAATTGAAATAATGTGAAAGCTTGCCGCATAGACATTCAGAAGTTTATCAAACCTGAATTTTGGCATTCTTTTTTGGTTCACCACCAGCTTCTGGGGAAAATGTTGAGCCATCTACTTTCTCAATGGTAAATTCAACAGTCCCTCTGCCTGTTAGCCTACAAATAAATGAAAAGATGATGCTGACGCAAAGCATAAACAAGTTTGTAAGATGCTAATCAAATACAATAATTGCACATCAGTGAGCAGTCTCAAATTGACAAATTAGCCACACAGAGAAGGCAACAGCTAGAACCAAAATGAAGTCAAGACAGATCGTATATTTCCTAATAATATTTAATTTTATTGAAACTGAGTCAACCTATGAAAATGCTATTAGCCCAAAGTCTATGGATTAATGATTTTGATGATAACAGAAATTAGTCAATTTAACATGCATGTCAAAAGTTTTAAAGTTGTAGGAATTTGACTACATTAAATTGAAGCAATATGGACCTTTTGGATGCAAGCTTGACTTAAAGATGCTTAAACTTAATTTCATGTAATTAAGTCTTTGTAGAATTTAATTTGGCATAAAAAAAAATCTTATTGTTGAATTTATCATCCAAAAATAGTTTTATTGTCAAAACTTACACATTTTATCATATATTTTAGTATTATCACTCAAATTCTTTTTCAATGGATAACATAAACTAAGTGTTTTTTAAAAAATTATACTTGATTTATTTTATACTCAAGAGCTAACTTGTCTTGAGTGGTTAATTTATTTTACATTCAAGCTTGTGTAACAACTATTTTTTTATAAAAAAAATGGTGATATCTTTAAACTTTTTTTGGCATCAAATCACAATCTCATTGAGCTAGATTACATTCATAAAGACTTGAGTTCAATTTATTGTAACATTTTCTTCATTGTAAGGTGTGAAAATTCTCATGAGAGAATATCTTTTGAAAAAGTGTAAGGGTTACTTGAACCACTTGAGAATATCTTTGGTTGTGAGCCATTGAAAGGTTTAAATCTTGATCTTTGAAAAGGATTGTGAGAGATAGGTTTTCTAATCTTGATCTCGTAAATATCTGTGCATCGATAAGATACCACTTATTAAGAATGTGAGTTGATAGTAAATACTTGAACGGATGTGAGTAGGTGATTGTCCTAATCACTATAAAATTGGTTTGTGTTTCTTGATTTCTATCTCATTCTATTTGTGCCTTGCATAATTGATTGTTGTTGTTGAAATTTTAAGTGTTAAAGAATTAAATTTCAAGTATCAAAGTTTCAATTAAGCCCTCATTCACCCCTTTTTAGGTGATATTTTAGACTTTCTAATACTATGAAAAAACTCTATGATATATCATGACGTAAATCTTTTTAATTATGTTTTCATGTCCTATTTTATCAATTTATGCATTATTGTGAAAGTAGTTGCAAAGAAGCTACTCATGAAAAGTAAGTGTATGCTGAAGAAAGATGTATAGTGTGTTTTTTATAAGTGCTTTTTGCTTGAAAATATATTAAAATAAAATAAAAATAGATTTTTTTTTTAAATTTTTGATATCAACACATTAAAATAATCAGAAAGCACTAAAAAAACATCAATTTAATATTTTTTCAAGGCATATACACTTTTGAAATGCTCCCAAACATAGTTCAAAATGCACTACCAAACAAGCACATTAGTTGCAAGTCGTGAAACTCAGAATACAAGAGTGAATAACCGATATTCTCATTGGATGTAATGGATAAAAAACCATTTAAATTCATCAAGGATTATTTTTAATGTACCACAAGCTTTCATTTATTGCTTCTATCTTCTATTCAATTATAAATGATTTAAGAATGGTAGCCTCATTTGTTAGAGACACATCTATTTGTGGCATGCACATGGCAATTTCAGTTAAATTGGTGAATTAAATTTATATAGATATTCCTGGAGAGGACTGACCTTGGATATTTCAAGTATTGCTGGGGCAACAAAAATGACAGCCCAGGAGCCTGTTGCAAAAAGCTTTACATTGAGATTTGGTGCATGCTTAACTTTTATCCACAAGTTTGTAGTTATCTATATCATCAAATTCTTGGGCAAAAGACACAATCCCCAATATATGAAATGTGAAGATTTTAAGGAAAATATCTCAACTTTATTCTTTTATATGGTTTACATGAGATAAATTATTCATTATTACTGGAAGTCACATTTACCTGCAGCAACTCCAGCTCTGCAATTGTATCCAGTGAAGATGCAAGGCCAACAGAAACTCTATCTGGGTCCTGATCCTTAATACATTGAAGGAGTGCTTGCAAACCACCCTAGAAAAGCGAGGGAGATTTAGTATAATTATAACAAGTTCTAGCATAAACCATGTAAATTAAGCTTCTTGTTAGTTTCTCATCCCCAACAGGAGAAAGATTCTGTAACTTAGATGGATTGCTGATATAATGTGTTGTATATTGCTGTGGCAGCTAATAAAACTAAGAGTATTATGTTGCAGAACAACATTATATTTTTCATGTGCTCTTGGCTCAAGTTTCTGGTTATGCTCCTACAATTCATTCAACAGCTTAAAAGGATAGCACATTGGAATTTATCTTGTCTGTATCTGTTCCAGTCCACCAATGCTGGTACAATTCTCTCAAGCTAACAAATTTTCTCATCAAATTGAGCTAATAAAATTATGAATTTCTTTCCAATACCTTCCCATCTATTAGAGATGCATACAGTGTAGACCCCCTTTCCTTCAAGTCTGCTGGTAGACTTGCCAGGATAGAATCCTTTTCATCCTTTGCTATCTGAAATAAGAAGAAAGAAAAACTCCCAGGTAATTACATAAATTCATTATACACATCGTCGATGAGGGGAATTAATTGTTTACAACACTAAATTATTGTACATGTTGATGTGGGAAATGAACTCAAGAAGACTAAAATCACTAATGGCATTGCATGCAAGGAAACTTGAACAGATGAGGCTTAATATGTAGAATAAAAGAAAACCTAACAACAAAAATGTGGTTTCCAAATTTAATAAATGCTCAATTGGATAACATGGGACTAAACTTGTGCAAATAAAAAGTAATTTTCGGCAGAAGCAAATGGTTTAGGCCCATGTCTAAGCCTGAAGAAAACAATTGATGGAGAAAATCATGATGTGAGATCCCAGAACAGCTAAAAAATGGAAAGCATCTTCCTAAACAAAGATCTCATCTGATAATTTTTATTAATTGAACTGAGCTGCATACTTTTGAATAGTACCACTCTGACAATGAGTTTTTATCTTGTTGAATCAATAAAGTGCAGCATGTACCTTTAGTGCTTTCTTCACATTACCCTCCATGGTTCCATAAGGCTTTCTTTGTGGAATTCTTAGCAAGTATGAAATGTCCTCGAGAGAAGTCTAGAAGCAAAAGCAAGATGGTCTGCAAACTGATTAATTTCTAAGTTAGGGAAGCTATGTAGTAATTTAATTGCTAATAACAACCTGTATGGACTTCATGTTTATGTTTGCTGGGATAGCCTTTCTTAATGCAAGCTCCCCAGTTCTTGGGACCTTGGTGTCTGGAGAATAAAGCACTGCTTTTGCTGGAGAAACATACCAAAAGTCCCAACCACTCAAAGGTACTGGTGCAGAAATTTGGATAAAAATAAGTATCATAGCAATCAGACTCTTAAGTTTTTTCGTTCCATCTCCAAAAGTCGACATGTACAAATTAGGAGGAGAATCGTGCTCGCATGCCAGATCCTACATAACCAAAAAGCCATTTTAGAAAGCACTACAGAAAAGGGGATTATAATTTCCCCTATTTGATCCATAAGGTAGATAGTCTAATCGGTGTGTAAAGAAAGAAGAAGTGACAAAGGCAAAAAATTGCATAATTATGGATACAAAGAGGGTAAATAAATTAGTTTCTTGCAGTAAAACTGCAATGCATAGACAGGATTATCATACCAGGTTATCTACTATTGCCAGTCATTTGCAATTAAAAATAACAAGGACAAAGAAAAATAGACATCAATTTATTCCAACAAAAATTGCTTCTGGGAATCAGATTCCTCTATCCATGGAGTGAACTTTTTCATAAATGGAAACACATAAAGCAAGACTTTGAATTATGCCCAGCATTCAAATGAACAAAGGCCATATATATTGGTTGATGATGCTTAGGAGATTTTTGCATTACACGTAAGCAGAAACCCTAAGGCTCGTATTTTCTTATAAAATACTCGGAAAACCAAACTTGATTCGGCAGTCTTCAAAATTTTTTATTGCAATTCTTCCTAGATTACTAATTAATTTTTCACCAGAACTATAGACTAATTATCTCCGTGTAGCAGTCCCAATCAGAACCAATTCCACTACTATCAGCTGCCACAACAGTTACCTTATTCCTAACCAGTAGTACATCAACACCATTTGTCTAATTAAAAATCATTAAAACACATGCTGACGCCTAAAATTCGTGAAGCTGGGAAAAGAAAAGAGCTCGAATTCAAATATTTGTTGACTATAACTAAGGAGACCCTTATCATAATCTTATGTCAATACCATTTCCTGGATTAGTACATTATGCCATCAGCATTGGAAAACCCTTCATTTCATAGAGGAGATTTGAAAAACATAAAACCACACCTTGGCATAAGTACTTGTTGTAGAGTTGCAGGCACGGACAGCAGGTCTTGCTGTGACTTGGCTACGAGCTTCATTGAGTCGAAATGCAAATTGGGCAGAGAGGAAAAGGTGCTTTTGAGTCGGTTTTTGAGAGATGGAGACATTGAAGGAGAGCTTCTTGGAAGAGATGATGATAGAAGAAGAGGATAAAGGCAAAGCCATGACTTCGAAGGCGGTTGGATTTGTGAGAGTCAGACACATAGACAGAGAGAGTGAGGTTTTTTTTTGGCGCGCCTCATCTATCTAGACAGTCCTAGCTGGATGGTTTTGATTGGTTTGTAAGAACTTGAAATTAATGGGACACCCCCATACTTATACATATTACCCTCCG
>Ga0325402_1004740_pt1 | contig 12592 bp, 10 predicted proteins | sample PopdelMetagenome_22_FD_207212 | JGI IMG/M metagenome (GOLD analysis project Ga0325402, IMG submission 207212) | Populus deltoides microbial communities from Bellville, Georgia, United States - Xylem-PdKOR-R3 | ecosystem: Host-associated > Plants > Phyllosphere > Stem > Wood/Secondary xylem... | reverse complement strand
TTTTTTTTATCTATTATTATCTAAAAATAATCAAGTTATTAATCATCGGATAAAACCAAGAAACAAGAAATACTAGGAAATAAAGGAATCAACTTATTTGAAATTTCTTCTCCTAATGCAGAGAAATAAAGGGAATTGAGTTACAAGTTGTAAAGTATAGGGTTTTCTTTTTTCTATGAATATTATTTTTTAAATTGTCATTCAACTACTAAATAATAAAAGTTGTTAATGATGTTTCAAAATACAATATATTAAAAAAATAAGGTTATTTGATGTTTTAATAGTGGTTAATCACATATTTAGATCAATATTTTATTCTCTAGAACTTAGAAAATATATGATTGGTGGTAGAAATCCTAGCGTAGGAAAACAATCATTTTTTATGGGTTTATAAATCTTCTAATTGTAAAGTTAGTTACTTTAAATAAGAGATTGTAATAAAAAAAACTTTAAATTATAAGGATAAAAGAAAGGTGAATCTTACAGCTCGTCGGACCTGAATTTAGTCGAGTTAAGCACGTGGTTAAACCCAAATATGTTGGGTCTTACAGCTCGCTGGAGATATACTTACCCGGGCTCAGCACATGGTTGAACCCAAATAGATTGGGTGTGGCAGGTCGCCAGAATCATGGTTACTTGGGCTTAACATGTGACCAACTCTAAATATGTTGGGTCTGTCAAGTCGCTAGACCTACACTTATATGGGCTTAGCGCGTGGTTAAATTCATGTATTTTGGATCAGGCAATTCACTAGATTTACGTTTAATTGGGTTTAGCATGTAGCCGAATCTAAATATATTATGTTTAGCAACTCACTAAACTCAACATGTGAGTTATCTCACTGTTATTAAACTTTTTTAATTTTAAATTTTCTCCCAAAACATAAAAATATTGATTCTTCACTTGTCATACGTGATTTCTGTGTGGTTATCCAAGAAAAACCTAGCAATGTCATTTTTTGTTCAGCTATTTTCGTTACTTTTTTCCAGAGATGAAAAAAACTGTAACTTTGTTTGGAATTTTCTACTTACATGCCCCTGGAGCAAAAGGTTGTTGGAATTTATTTTTTGTATTTCCAATGGCCTTTGATGGATTGTCAAGTGGAATTGTGGCAGTGGCAGATTTCAGTTCCAGGCACTATAAATGTGATCCAAAGACGCTCATTTCCAAAGTGGCAGTCTCCTGAAATGGCATTCGCTCACTAATAGTTTTGATTGTTTATGGTCCCAGATTTCCAAGGTGAAAATTCCTAAAAATAGTTCTTGATTGGTTTATAACACCATGTCAATTAGGATTATATCATATATCTATCCAGCTTACTGAAAGTTCTCTCATTTCTGGCAGCACCACATGACAGCATTTCCATCAACAAAGTCATTGATATATCCATATTTCAAGTATACTGGTCATCACTTCAATAAAAAAGGAAGCTTTCTAATTATATTCTTTGTGAACTGTGCTTAGGAATCCAGTGCGCCATTCAAATACCAAAATATGAGAGATTGCAGGTATGCTGTCTCTTTCAAACACCATCCCGTTAGATTCTCTCCATGCTATTTCCCAGGGCAGCTGCCCTTCAAGTAGAACCCCTAATTAAAAGCCAATTCATTTTTATAGAATAAATGGAAGTCAAGTTAATGTTTCCTTGCATATATAGAGGCCCTCTTGTATACCTACTTGTAGGATACCCTCACTGCCATGGTACGGTGTTCACGTTGTCAATTACCATATTGTCATTTGCTATTATTTGGGACCTGTTTTTTTTTATAGCGGGTAGCTATTTACTTTCATTTTATGTTTGAAAAAAATGGAACGATACGTGCAGAAAACCAGCAAAGCTCCAGCCCAGGAATGGCCTGCATATTTTGGAACAAACCCTGTGACTGTTACCTTGTGTGAGAGCAGCTTCCACTTCTGGGTTTTGCACAGAACTTGCTCACAACTTTGTAGTGTTGGTCTTGCAAACTAATGAAACGAGTCGAAACAATCAGAACAAGCACTAGCCAGCCGAACATTTTTGAGAAAGAAAGTGGCAGTAATGATTGGAATCGCAGAAAACTACTGGTGAACACAAGAAGAAGAACATTTGTAATCTTATTAAAATTCCATTTATCAATATATTAAGGGTTAGCATAGAATATTGTAAAAGTTCCTTTATGATGGTGGTATAATTGATACTTTTGGTGCTCATATGCACTGGTATATAAAAATGTTCTATAAATCACTCAGCAGTATTATTATAATTACCTGACTTCTGTGCTCAATTGCACTTAATGTATATACTATATTTTATGTAAATGTGCCGTGGAATCTCTTATTATGTCCCTATTTCCTAATCCCTAGCTAGTACTAAAATAAATGAAAAATCAGGGATGTGGGCCAGAAATTGCCATGGTTTTTTTCTTGAAACAGGAACTGAGCTTTCGTGCCATACAATAGTGATCAGGGAATGCATGAACTATTTGTTTATTCTGGACAAAAATGATGAGGAACACTTTCAGCAACTCTAAAGGCGAAGAGTGTTCAATTACATGAATACATGTAAGCTTGGAGACACTTTTTTTTTCCCCTTGAAAAAAAAGATAGTTGGAAAAGGATCTTTGGGCCAGCAACGTTTAGCAGATAGCCATCTTTAGTCATGATTTCTGTTTATAAGAAGTTCTTGCACCAGTGCTGATTAACTCACCAGTTAAATTAATCGATGCTTATACTCTAAAACATTAGCAAAATTTATTATTTATCGAATGTCTTAAAGCATTGTGATCGTGGGTTCCGTCAGGTCCCACCACAAATCAATGGTGGGACGAATTCGAGAATCCCATTTGGGTTTCCAAATTCTGTTAAAGCAGGAATGCCTTGTTCTAAACTCCAACAACTTATCCCTAAATTTTCAGTCCTGAAAAGAATCCCTACTATAATCAATCAAACCCTAAGAATAATTGATGCCTGCAAATTAATCTATGCTTCACTTATTGTTGAGAGATTTTAATAAGGTGTAATTAATTCATCCATAGCTCAGGCCTGGGAGCACATCTTCCCTGTGAAAAACTACAACATGCATGTTTTGGGACCTGCTATTTTCTATATCTTTGTTAACCTTGTAAAATCACGAGGCCCCGTATTAACAAGCTAAATAGCGGTCCTACGAACAAAAATAAAAGTATTTAGGCCTCATGCAGCCCCCCAACATTAACCACACCCTAATAGCAGACCTCGAGATCCTTGGGTTTTTTTTTTTTTTTCAACTGATGCTGTTCTTACAGTTTTCCCCCAAGATCCTCTTCCAAGCACGTAAAAGCTACATGTCAATGTTCGAAATTCGTATTTTTTTTTCCAACAATATTCAAGTATATTTAGTGCATTTTTCCAATCAAGGCTCTAGTACATGGCGTCCCATAGGTTGAAACGCTCAAATTCGAATTCTTAGTAACCAAACAAATTGAAAACTTTCAGCACTTGATGGTTTGGCTAATCATACTCAAAACTGAAATGAAACTATGGTTCATCGAAAATAATTCGCGAATGTTAACCAATCAACTGCTATCATACGTGCGAGGAAATGGAATCTATACTCTACTACAAAATTTCTGATTAATTTTTGGACCGTATTATAGATTCTCCATATCTCTATCAAAGAGTATGCATTGCGACTTTTCTGTACATTACCAAGCAATAAATTATGTAAAGAAGTCTCGATGAATCTCAAGAGGTCAAGAAGTGAATCATATTCATTCATTCCTCCAGTAGCATCATCAGTAAGTGCCTGGCAGAATCTAAGATGCTTCCAGCCACCTTTTACATCTTTGTCATCCTAAAGAAAACCACACAAAATCAGGATCAAATCAAATAAATTGTCACTTGATTTTGCAGGAATCAAAGGTAATCTGTGCACCAGCTACGGCATACGAACCAAATTTAAAGATTGCAATCCATGAGAAACATGTACCTGTAAAATATTAATCGGATTACATTTATCACAGAAGTCCTAGACTAGGAAACTGTAACACCTGCAAGTTCCTGTTGTGCCACAGCTGCATTAATTGCATCAATAACATCCAATTTTCCCCTCGTAACAGCTTCATCCATTGGAGTCCGTTCATGGCTGAAAACCATCCAGTTATAGATTAGAGAATGTTTGCATACATGAGAGAAACATAGAACAAACTCCAGGCTGCAGGTTTGAATTACACACCTATTAAGAATGCCTAAACTCGCTCCTGCCAGAATCAATTTCTTAACAACCTACAGATCCCAGTATTTGTTAAAACAACCTAATATGATGCATAACAAAACCGACATGGGAAGTGACCACGATAATTACCTCTATATGACCATTGAGACAGGCCCAGTGAAGAGGCGTATTCTTCTCCTCATTAGAAGCATTGAGGTCCTGCTCAATGGATACTTCAAACATTTAATAGGTCTTAACAATGCATTTAAATAGGGGGTTCAATCCAGGGACAAAGAAAACAATACAAACATCCTCCAATCCTTTACAATCTTATGAAAATGGAAGCAAAATACTATAAGCAACAAAGAAAGTTGAATACTAAAGGTATCTGCTGGTCGAAGCTAGAATAGAGCAATATGACTAAGTAAATTTAAGATTAAGAAAACTTTGCAGCCAGTTTACACGCTGAAGCCATAAAAAGAGAAGTAACTTTGGAATAAACATAAAAATATTCAGCTACAAATGCTTCCAGGAATTGCAATTTTTCCTTGCCCTTGTGATGTTGGAGGTTTTAATCAATCAAATAAGGATCTAATGTATTTAGACCATGTGAAAAGCCTAACATATACATCTTTGAATCAAATAGAAAGGTCTAAGCCCAAGAAGAGACCTGACCACCCCTAACATGTCATACAAAAACAAGCATAACTTCTTATTCGACCGTTGAGTTGGACTCAAATTTTTTCAGAAAATTCTACAAGCCCAGTTTTATAACAAGTCGACTGATTGTAATCAAAAGATGTCGGGAAGGCTTTCAAATGAAGCTCAGAAGATGAAGTTTCTGCTGGTTTTATTATTTTTATGTTAAATTTTGGATTTTTTTTATTTCTTCTATTTGTTTAAAGATTCTGATTTTACTTTCTTGCAAGTGTTGGCTTCAAATACATTTAAAGGGTTGTAATCCTTTTTGAAAAGGCAAAGAATTATGGAGAGAATTTATACAGTAATAAAACTATGGTTAAGGCTCTTGTTGTTGAGACCCCTTTCTAAAATTGTATCTTCCTTGTTCTTTGACTTCTATTCTCCTTAATTCCGGCTGTGTCACCTTTCCATAGCAGCCACCAACACTCCTCCACCCAAAACCCCAAGTCCCCCAAAACTTGAAAAGGAAAACAAGCATGGACTCTTACCACTCCTTGATTGATAAGATACTCCACAATGTCAAGATGCCCATTAGCTGCAGCCATATGGAGGGCTGCAGTTACAAATCAGTAAAGCAAAGTCAAACATCCATTAAACCAAGCAAAATTCATAAAAAAGAAGAAGCAAATTCAAGCTACAATAAATAATAGGAAAATCAATAATCAATAATAAACAATTTTCAAAATTTCAATTCGTCAAAAAACTCTATGCCCTGTTTGGACTTGGAGTGCTGCCGTTACAAATCAGTAAAGCAAAGTCAAACATCCATTAAACATGCAAAATTCATAAAAAAAAAGAAGCAAATTCATGCTACAATAAAAAAGAGGATAATCAATAATCAATAATAAACAATTTTCAAAGTCTCAATTCATCAAAAAACTTTATGCCCCTCCGGATCGTAATTTTAGATTAAAAAAACCCACTGCATGTTTGAAGGAACAATTAACAGAAGTGAAATTCTTCACACTATATCTCTGGAAATCTATAACAAGAGGGAAATGGGATAAAAAAACACCTAGAAAAATGTTCAAAAAACATAAATGAAGCAGTCTTGTCCCAAAGGAAGCTGTGTTATTCAATCTATTCTAGAGAGCAACTTCACTGCAGATTCATTGGCAAAGGTTAGGCCTTGGCACGAAATCAAGACATGGCTGCTTAGAGATGGAACAATATTTCTAACATGCCTTTAGCTTCACCCTCAAAATTTCTGTTTCTTTGCAACTTTAACACAATGGTTTAAACTCAACACTATTCTTGCATTTTCTTTAATATAGTCTCTCTCGTTATCTTATGAAAAAAAAAATAATGAATTGTTTGAAATACATTTTTCACGGTCTAAAAAAAAAAGGAAACAATATTGTAACACATCACCTATGTCCGAAAAAGCTACAAATATTGATCTCCTATTGCAAGTTATTTTCCAACATTTCTACAACTAGTAACCCATTAATTGGATGCCGAATGGCATCAAGAAACAAAATGTTTTTAGAGGTGAATAAGGATTGACTAAATCAGAGTTTCGGAAGGCTAATGAGAGTACATGCCTACATGGGATGAAAGAATTGAGTAACTAAGCTTCTAAACAAGCAAGTCACTAGATCATTAATTGTTATCTAAGAGCTCATTAACAAGAACAAAATAACAGAAGCAGGATGGAAAGTCAGAATAGAAGACAGATAAAATTGATAATAACCTGTTCTGCCCTGTGAATCTTTGGAGTCAAGAGAAACCCCAGAAGATGTTAAACTTGTGATATCCTCAATATCATCATATCTAGCAGCCTTTAAGAAGAAAAACAAAAGAAAGAAAGAAAAAGAGAGCAATGTGAAAAAAAAACTGAGTTTCGCAAAAAATGAAAAATTGGGTATTCTGAGAGATACCTCAAGTAAAGCATCAACAATCTCCGGCGTTGTTTCGAGTTGGGTTTGCCGCTCTGCTTGGTTTGTCGCGGTCCCCATTATCAGTTTCTAGAGTTTTGAGAGGGAGGGAGGGATGGAGCACGGGGTTTTAGGTTTCACTCTTCTTCCTTGAGGGTTGAGCACAGGAAAAATTGGTGATTTAATTCAAAGAAAGGCCAGGTTGGCATCTGGGCTACGAGTTCTATTTTCCATAGGGCACTGAATAACGCCCATGAAGAAAAGCCAGGCAGGCAGGCCCAGTGCTTGATTGGCTCCACGTGTGTGTGTGTGTGTGTGTAATATACTTACTGTGTTTTTCTTTTTTTCAATTCATTTATGACATTTAAGGAAAAAAACCATGCTTTTTTTATTTTATTTTATTAGGATTCGCTATTTCAATTTAATTATTGATCAGCAAGCAGAATTCGAATATCAAATTAAATTATACATATTTTCGTACAGATTTTTAGTTTAATTAAGATAGACTGTATCATTTGATCTGTTTGAGAGTATGATTGTGATTATTTTTTAAAATATTTTTATTTAAAAATATATCAAAATAATATTTTTTATTTTTTAAAATTATTTTTAAAATCAGCACATCAAGATGATATAAAAATACAAAAAAATATTAATTTTAAATAAAAAAAAAATTTTAATTTTTTTTAAAAACGTTTCTAGCTAATAACTCAGTTGGCATTTTTCTTATTATTTCATGAAAGTTAAATTCTTTTATATAATGTAATACAAAAACAATTTATTCAAAATAAAACTTCAAAAATTCGTGTAAAGCCCCGTTTATTTGCTGGAAAGTAGTTTTTTTTAGGAAAGTGAATTCCAGAAAAGTGAATTATTTTCTAATGTTTGGTAGTGTAATGGAAAATAAGTTGGAAAACACTTTTCAGTGTTTGGTTATGTAATGAAAAATGAGCTGGAAAATAACTTATTAATATTTTATTTTTCTCAAGTTTATTAAAATAATGAAGAATAAATCTTACAAGTTAAAAAGTTAAATGGGAATGAAATTGAAAAAAAATATAATTTTTATAAATTATCTCAAATAAAATAAATAATAATCAAAATAATAGAGATCAAATCTAAAAAATTAAAAAAAATAAAAGATGAAGAAATTAAAATAATAATAATTAAAATTTTATAAATTATTTCAAATAAAATAAGTAACAATCAAAAAAATAAGAACCAAATTTGATAGATAAAAAATTTGAATAAAAAAATAACGAGAAAAAAGCAAATAACAATTATAAAAATGATGAACAAAGTTAATATAAAAATTAAATTTTAAGAGATGAAATTGAAAAATAAATATTCAAAACAAAATATATATAAGAATAAAAAATTTGAGGACCAAACTTGATATAATCAGCAAATAATATAATATTTTTAAATTTTTCACAACTTTCAAAAAGTGTTTTTCGCTTAAATTTTTCAGAAAAACACTTTTCTAAAGATCAAGTCAAATTTTTCTTTAACTGAAAAATATTTTTCATTAACCAACTTTTCTAATAAAAAATAAATATAAAAAAATTAAAAAAACCACTTTTCAAAATATAAAGACAGCCTAAATCTCACTTCGGTAGCTGTCATAGGAATAGAAAGGATATCAGAGTTTGACGCTCGTTTAGATTGCGATGGAGAAAAAGAAGAAGAAAAGAATTTGATGCGTCCGTCTTTAATTTATAATTTTATAAAATACTTTCTTCTCATTTACTTGATAATTTTATAAATACTTTGACCAAGAACAAATTTGAAGACGAAGAAGACACGTGTGCTTGGAATATGCCTCGCATGACACCGAGTGGTCCGGTGGCACAAGTCACAACCCTAGAAATTTGGAAACAAGAAAAGAAAAAAGAAAAAAGGAAAATACCCACCGCCATATAATATTTTCATCCACATCAAACACTCTCGTCTCTTCCTTGACCCTTTCGATGCGAAAGAGGGTCCTCCCTCTCCAACTCTTCTTCCTCTCTATACATATATAGGAATCTGGATAGAATCATTCTTTAGACTGCTAGCATCTTTTTCTCTCTCTTTCTCTATAAATCTCTTTCTGTATATATTCTTTAGATTATATATTTTTTTTAGAGATTTAGTTTAGTATAACAAAAAAAAAAAAAACAAAAACACAATTTAATTTCTTGTTGTTGTAAACTTAATTTAATTAAATTGATCAAGACCATGACTTCAGTCATCAACATCGACGGTCACCAACCGCTTACTCCTGCCCTTCAACATCAGGTACTTTCTTTCCTGACCTCTTAGATCTACTTTTTTTAGGTCTTGGATCTTCGCAGAGAATTATAAAGAAATTGAAGGAAACGATGAATCCAATGATATTGTTTTTGTTTGGTAGTTGAATTCCTAGTAAATTGAAAACAGAAGGTTGGCAATTCTTGGTGACTGATTAATAAATTAATGAAAGTGCTTATTTACAGCTTGGAAAACTGATATTCTTTATTATAATCAGAAACCCTTTCGGTATATTTGTCTGACTGGGGCTTGTTAGCTTGTTCTTGGTGCATGATGATTTATTGGAAGTTCTTGCTTTTTGAGGGAAATGAATGGTATTTTTAAGTTATTTTTTAATTATTTTTGTGGGATTTTTTGGTTTCAGGGTGAAATGGAGGGTAAAGTGGAGAGTAGCGAAAAGGCATGTGGGAATCATGGTGGGATTTGTGCTATATGCTTGGATAAGATTGTGCTTCAGGAAACTGCTCTTGTTAAAGGTTGCGAGCATGCGTACTGGTTAGTATAGTTAAACTCTACTTTTTACTGTTTCTGCCTCTGAAACATGACTGCATTGGTTAATTTTGAACCACTTGATTGATATGATTGGGTGACTTCTCTAACATTTTGGCTTCTTGATTGGAGTCTTCTGTTGTTTTTTTTCCCTTTAATGCGTCTTATTTGATCACGGAGGATGATATCCCATACCTGTTTTGTTAGGATTAAGAATGTGGAAGCTGGAAATGTGCTCTGCCAGAATTCAAGTGGTTTAGATTGAAAAATAACTGTCTTTGATGCTGGTATACACTGGAATGATCTTGTGTTGAGGACAAAATGTAAAAGTGATCTAGAAACAGATAGTAATGTGTATTTAGAAGTATTATTTTGTGGCATTTCTTCTGTGCTCCTATGTATTCATGTTTTTCCTAAGTTTATTTGTAAATAATTATCAAGAGAATATCTTAGGAATCATATCAGCAGGTGTAGCTGATAGTTCATTTGGTTTCCACTGTGATGAGGCCATTGTGCAATTTGTTGCTGCTGGCTGCATTTTTTTATTTAAATAAATTAATCGATTTCTTGCTATGTTTTGTTTGTTCTCTCAAGCATCTTTGGGTTCTGAGTGGGTAGAGCTATGTATTGTCATTTATGAAAACAAAGTTCCATGGTGAAGAAGAAATTGCTTGAGTCTGGTGATCTCTGTGTGAATATGGGTTCTATGCTATCTTCTGTAACTTTTGTGCCTCTGTTAGTGTTCTGCATCATTTTTTATCATGCGTGACGTTATGGATTCTAATGGCTGCATGAAATTAATTGTGTGCTATGGCATTCATTTTTATGCATATATTATTTCTTTTCATTTAACATGTTAGCTAATTTGCTACTTTTATTTTTTCTTGTTTTTCAAAGAATTTGTGATGACTTGCATCTGTGCTATGAGGTTCACACTGTGCCTCACTGTTGTGGAGTAAATTAAACTCCCTTGCTTTCATTATCGCCTTTTGAGACCTGAGTTATAGTAGTCAGGTTGCTGGAATTAATAGAGGAGGTATGTTTATCCTAATCTGTCTCTGCCAGCTAGTATTAGATAGTTTCCAGTCACTTAGGCTTGTTCTCTGAATAAACCTTCCTTTTGAACATTGTTTTCATTCACATGCTAAGATGTGTACTCTTATACATTGCAATAATCCATTCATGTGCCCGCTACAAGCCTTAACAGTCCCAATTTCAGAGCTTCTCCTTATACTGAGTTCTATATGTAAATCATGTACTAAATTTTGTCAAATCCAATCTTGAAGATCATAATTCTTACAGACATATATGGATGGTATATTAGTTGTCAGATTTGAGTTTAATGCTGCTGTACATTTTATGCTCTGGCTCATTTCTGCAATTAGGTTCTCAATTTGCATTGAACCATCTAGTTTCTGTGTCTTTACATCATCTTTTCAAATTATTTGTGCACATTCATCATTTATGCCTTGTAGTTATTGCACTTTCAACTATTCTTTCTGTAGTATAAAGAAATATCTTTTGAACAGAGTTTCTCCTCCTAAATCCTTTATTTGTATAAATCTGCCTGTGTCCTTTTCATGCAATGTAGTTGTATTTCATTTGTTTTGAAGTGGGTTTGCTAAATATGATGCTGCATGAGTTCTTGTTTTGGTGTTCAAGAATTGCAGTGATTTTTATTGATGCAAGAAACTGATTGATCCACCTAATTATGCTGTGGACATTTTTCTCATCATCATAGCTGTGTTGAGGTGTATGCTTATATGGTGTTCTCCAACTCACTAATAATTGGTTCGAAGAACTTGAATTTTCTAGCTTTACGTAACTGCAGAAGAATCAAGGCTGATTATAGCATATTCCATGTACTTATTGAACCTCATGCAAGCATGATTATATGTTGATGATTTCCTTTGACATTGATAGTGTGAAGACTATTTTAACAAATTTCAATACTAAATGGCTTGTATGCTAGTATTCATTGTTCTTTCTGTCCTTTGTTCTGTGCAGTGTGACGTGCATCCTTCGATGGGCCACATACAGTAAGAATTCAACCTGTCCTCAGTGCAAACAGCCATTCGAGTTTCTCAATGTTCACCGTTCTCTCGATGGCAGGTTGAAATCTTTTACAGAGTCATATATTATGTTCTGAATGTGGTCAGTTAGTGGTTCATTTGATCAAAATACTTGAACTTGGCTTGTATAAGCTTAGTGAAAGTATTGCCATTTGTTTCTCTTTTGCTGAAATGAGCCATACTTTAGGTTTAATAGATTTTTGTTTCTTTAACAGCATCCAGGATTACATGTTCGAGGAAAGTGTGTGCCTCCTCCTTCGAGCTGCATGGTTCAAGCCTTTGACCGTGGAGGATCATGAGGATTTTTATGAAGACCCAGATGATTATTATCCATATGAATATGAATATGAATATGAAGATGAGGATGATGATCTAGATGGAGTGTACTTGAGCAGTTCATCCAATCTTCGCATTGGAAATCGCAGGTGGGGAGATAATGGCTATGTTAGGGCAGGGCGTCAAGAAGCAAGGCCAGTGCATCAATCAAATTTCAATGACTCGGGGGCCGGCTCTTCACGTGAACCTAAGAAGAAAGAGGCTGCAAAAGATAGAACAGGGAGACGGGCAAAGAGGACACTCAAGCGTGAAGCGGCCGACAAGGCTGCTGCGGCAAAACATCAGCAGCATTTGACTAGGTTGGGCCGGAAGTGAGTCCATGTTCATTTCTGTTTGTTCTTCATAAGCCAGGAACAGCGAACCTGTCACCTGTACAGTATTTCCATGCTTTAACTCTGGAATAATAATGACATGGTAGTTGATTAGCATCTAGGAGATGGGGGGTATGTGGTGGACGATGAAATGACAGGTCCATTGCCCTTTCAAAATTTAACGCTACTCAATTCAACTCACAATGAAGTTCATAACTTCATATTGCAGTTGCTAACATCACTTATTTCTTTACGTTGTCATTGATTAGGATTTGCAATACTCGAGAGAAATTCTTTTGCATTGTTTACATGGCTGTTTTGAAACTCCAGGTCGGGCTAATA
>Ga0325402_1004737_pt1 | contig 12594 bp, 5 predicted proteins | sample PopdelMetagenome_22_FD_207212 | JGI IMG/M metagenome (GOLD analysis project Ga0325402, IMG submission 207212) | Populus deltoides microbial communities from Bellville, Georgia, United States - Xylem-PdKOR-R3 | ecosystem: Host-associated > Plants > Phyllosphere > Stem > Wood/Secondary xylem... | reverse complement strand
CCCTTGAAATGATTTAAGAGAAGTTCTTGTCTGAAGAGGATGAAATTTTAGTGTTAATAATTGGCAGTGGCGTCACCTTCCTGCCCCAGCTTGGCCTACCAGAACAGATAACGGCTTAACCAAAAACAGAGCAACGAGATTTAAATCCATGTTTCTGTTTTTCGTTGTTGATGCATAATTTATTGTACCATCAGATTCTGATGAGAAAAAACCCCTAGTTTTCGTGTATTTGATCTGTTCTTTTGACTTTTTAGCCGAGTACTGAAATGGGCTAACAGGTAATAATTTATTGTGCCATCAGCATCTGATGGGGAAAAAAACAGAATCTTAGATTGTTACAGTGTTACAGAACAGATTGAGAGAGAAAAGATGGGAAATTATTTGGTAATGAATCTCTCTCTGAGATGGCCATAGTACTTGGATAGAGACACAATTATCAGGCATACAAGCCGAGCACAAATGCTCATCAATTTTCATTTTCCAGGCCACTTCCCCCAACAGTTTGCAAGGAAATTAACCTCTGAATATGTTCATTTACATAACCACAATTGCATATGCTAAACTCAGAGGGCATTTCTTCTAGATTTTCTGAAGATAAATAGCCTCAAAACTAATCTATGTGATGTTAGAATAAAATTATGAGATACAGTATACAAAATTCTGTTAGTGGGGAAAAAAGAGAGGATGATCACCACTCAAGCAATGGTCAAAGTTAGTCAACTGCCTGCCAGCATCCATGAAATAATAAAGGCTAGAAGCTTTCATCTGGAAATCCAATCACCATGCAAATCGGGGAATCAGCATACATAAGCACTGGGCTAATCAAACAAGTCATTCAGCAGAAAATGAGGCTTAATACAATCCCACCATCAAGCTCAGGTGACATCGACCCAACCAAGCAAATCAGGGACTCAGCATACAGAAGAACTCGGCTAATCAAACAAATCATTCAACTGAAGATGAAGCTTAAAACAACCCCACCGTCAAGCTCAGGTGAAATCGACCCTACCATGAAGCATGAAATGGCAGACAAACAATTCAATCATTCAGATTGCCCAACAAGTTATAATGGCAGAGTTCCCTACCATTTTTCTCCCAAATAAACTGCAACCACCAGCTCTGGATTCCCTCCTCCCATCTTAGCAAGCCAAAGAAAGAGGTTAAACATAGGTCCCACAAGCACCTCTATAACTCTATTATAAAGAGAGAGAATCTCAAATTGGTCTCTCATAACACATGACTTGCACATCTTTTACTGGGCTGAGCAGACAAATTTCTCGTGCAAAAATTATCAACAAATTGTATAATTAAGCTGGGAATCTAGATAGGATAACCTCAGCCTCTAGCTCTTCCCAAGCTGCATAATCATCACAACCAAAGAACTGTTGCCACTCGTCATATATGCTTCTTTTACAGGACACCCGTTAAACAAGAAGGGCCCATCCCGAAGTCTCAAACATTCATCTACACTGCATATTCTCAGCAAAAGTTGATGAAGCTGGCGACTTTTTATGATGTCAAACTCAATGCTAATTGGTCAGCTATGCAAAATCAGATTTTGCGGCAGGTAATCCATCAAAGGGAGCACTAAAAATCCCAACAGATAGGATCAATCTTGATTCTTGGAAGCACTGCAATACCACCATAGGTTAATCAGAAACTGGTAACCCATAATTGTGGAATGATTTTATTCTTCCATCCCACCCTGCAGTCACAATGACTAGACCCCAAGCGTGAGAACTGTCTGTGCTCTGGCATGAAGTTTTCAGAAACTTGTATTGGGATTTGTGCATTGCTGATGATGTAGATAATGGGCTTGAAGAAAGCTTTTCCTCTGGCCAAGTAGCGCAACCCTTGGGAAAGGATTCTGAGAAATATTCTTGACTCAGAGAAAAATGAGCCGGAGAAGAAAGAGGTAGAACTTCCTGTGAATTATTGTCAGAGACACGAAAACCCCATCCATTATCTAAGCTCCCACATTTCAATCCACACCAAGGTATAGCAACAGATGCATTGGCAGAGAAATGCTCATAAGACCTGGAGTTTTTTGATTGAGGAGTAGCATGTTGTTCCTGATCAATGTAATTCCACAAATGTACATTGGAATCCTCACAAGCCGAGATAATATGCTTTCCATCCAAAGTAAAAGATGCAGATATCTGGTTTGCTGTATTGCCTAAAGAGCAAGGAGAAATTTAAGAAAATCAGGATTAAAAATTAATCAGTTTAGATAACTAAGATAATAAAACAGTCTTATATTTCACACATTTCATAAAATTACAGGCAGCACACCCATTTGGGTTTCACGATATGAAATCTACAAGCAATTAATGTTTAACACAAAAACTTCTGACTTGTCTGAAACAACATTAATAGATGACATTGAGAAAAAGATAACAAAATGGAAGCTAAAGATACGTACTTTTATATTTGCCTATCACATCAAGTCCTTGAAGAATTCTGACTTGTGAATCAGCACAACTCACCATTACTTTGGTTGAGTCTTGTGGGGAAAACTGGAGTTAAAGGCATATAATGAAGTAAAATAGTAAACAACATGAACTGAGAAAAGGCAGCAAAAGCAACATTGGAAGGCAGGAGGCAAATACCTGAAAGCCAGTTATTCTTTTGCAAGGTGACTTCTTTTTACCAGGTAAGCAGATCTGAGCATCAAGTTGCAAGTAACTGTCTGAACCTGGTGAAACTATAGCTCATTTAGTGAATATGCATTTCTTCTTTAAATGCATAAAACTCAAGGTTAATCTGAGGCAAAACTAGATCTTTATTACCATGGAACCTAAATTATTATGAACCTTTTCAGATATACAACCCATTTAAACCAGTAAATTCACGCATAAAATCCATAAAACGATCCCTCCCTACATGACGGACTGCCCCTATGACATGTAATTCAACCAGGATATAACAGACTGTCAAAAGAACTACTTCTACAAATGAAAAGTAACAGCATTTTGACTTACTTATGTCCTAACACCTAAAGAATGCAGTAGGTGCTAACTATCTGAATATGCATACCTGACATGTTATAAAAGCGACAGTTTCCTGTCAGAGAGCCAACGATCCCTCCCTACATGAAGAGAAGTTTTTCCATGAGGTCACTTAACATGGGAAAATACACCCCCAGATCCTCAATTCTTTAAGAGAAAAGAGTTGAGGGAAATTTGTCAAACCTGCCCATCTGGACGATAACACACTGCCGTAACGATATCTTTTATATCAGTCCAATCAACAACTTGGCAACTATTAACTGCCCATATGCGGACTTTTCCATCAATGGAACCACTCATGAAGTGATTATCATCCACAGGGTTAAACTGAACACAGGTTACTGCATCACATACAGAATAAATAAATAAATAACCAAAATAAAGAGAAAGGTCATTCAACTTGACTAACAGGTAAACTAACAGAACATATGCTGGGAGAAACTTAAAATTAGCCAGAAGCACACCATAATTGCTGTGTAAGAAAACTCTGAGGCAACTGTCACGTCCCACTTGCCATAGACAGACAGTTTTGTCCACTGAAGCTGATAGTAAATGCTGCTTAAAAAAAAAAGAATTTCTGTAAATATTATGCTTTGTTTTCTTCAGTTTGTTAGAGAAATGCATCCAGTATGAAGCAACTTACATTATTTTTGGACCATGAGAGATCCAAGATCTCTTCCCTGTGCCCATGGAACTCGTGCAATGGTTTCTCCAAAATCCGGAAAACTTTTGGAGGGAAAATGACACATGCAGAGTCTGATGTTTTCCTCATGCTCCTCATTTTAGCCGTCCTTTCTTTTTCAACCAAGAGGGGTTTCAACTCGGATAGTTGGTTCACCGTGAAGTATATGCAGGATGGATCTATTTCTGGAATGTCAAGTTCATTTGATCTCTCACTCTCCAGGACCTGCCAGACACGCACAACCCCATCCTCGCCAGCACTTGCAAGGTACTGCCCATCAGGACTAAATTTCATGGTCAAAATTGAACCCTCATGGGCCTGGATATCTTGTCCTTTATAAAGAGCCGAGAGTTCCTTTATTCGCTTCCCATATCGGTGAACCTTAACTCTTTGTACCCTGTACCGCAGAAGTGCATCATCATCATCATCATCATCGTGTCTCAATTTGTCAGCTTCCCGTAGGCTATACACAATGCATGAAATGGAACGTATTCTACTCAACCACCCCTTCTTAAGCCTTCTTGGAGTATCCACCAAAGTATTTGGTTCCCCAACTTCATTCTGCATAGGTTTCTGAAATGAGGGAGATGACTCAGAAATGTTCTCAGATTCCTCTGCTGCTACTGACTGTTCTGAGTCCACTTCACAACCTTCATTTGCTTTCACATCTTGCCCCAATTCATCTACTTTGCACACCATTCCCCCGCCTGAATCCCCTTCTCTGCAAACAAAATTCCCCATCAAACCCAACTCCGCTGACAAACTAGATTCACCATTAGACCAACATGACATCATGGACCGAGTAGAGCAAAATTCATCTTCGAAACATGATTTTCTCAGTACAGCCCCACTGCTTTCTGTAATCCTATCACTCTCTCCTTCTGGATTAAATGCTTCTAGATTCCTATTCCCATTTTCATTTAAACCAATTCCCATCCAATCAAAGAACTTACTCCGCTGCTCCTGAACACTTCCAAGGCTCTTAATCCATAGTTCATGGTGAAGACTAATCGAAACAGAGTTGTCAAAACTAGAATGAGAATCAAATATCTCAAAGCTATCAGACTTTGCATCAGAAATTGATGCAATGTCTTCATAGGCATCAAAAAATCGGTGTTCTTCTTCACTCAAACTTCCCATTATTCTTTGAGTTCAACCCATGAAACCCCTTCTCAAGGAACCTTTTTTAAGCTATGCTAAAAACTCTATCCCTCAACACAAGCAATCCCAAAATAGCTAGAAAAATAAAAACAAATCAGAAACACAAAAACCAAGATCAGCCTCTAGTTTCCATACAAAAAACTTAATAAATCAAACAGCAATGACAACATTAACAATAAAATAAAAACTAAGAGATCAAACATGGATTCCAATCCAAACCCATCGAACCTGGTCCTCTCAATAAATTAAATAAAAAAGAAGCTCGATACTTAAAATAACAAAACTATCAAAATTGAAACTTCAAAAAAAATTCATCTTTCACTCAAAAGAACCAAACTTTAGCATTCAAAACATAATCTCACCACACAAAAATAAAAACCCATCAACATGAAGTAGAAGATCATGTGATTGCATTAGTAGAAATAAAACAGAATTATGAGTTGCGTATTACCATTAAACAAACAAAAAAGTTCCAATTTTTTTTTAACAAAATTTTCAAAAAAAATAAAAATAAAAGGAAATGCTTACATGGGTTTGTTTTGTTTTGTTTAAGAGATTTTTCTGAAAATGAAGAGGGCAAAGGTCAAAGAATCCATTAAAATTTGTAAACGTTTTAGTCTTTCTCATATATGTGAAGAAAGCAAGGAAACTACAACGACAGTACAACAGAAGGAGAAAATAAAATAAAAATAAAAATAATTAAGAGAAAAAACAATGTGCACAAATAAATTATAAATTAAAAAAAAAATCATCGATGGGTAAAACAGGAAAGAAATATTTCCTTGGTATTCGTGAACTGATGGCCCGAGAAACGAGAGTTGCTCTCTAACTCTCTCTCTCCCTCTCTCTCTCTCTCTCCCCGGTTCTTCTAGCTACATGTCTCATTTTAATTACTGTTTTAAAATTAAAAAAACAAATAGTTAAAATAAAAAGATACAGATAAGAGTAGGTTGCTATCCGTGTTATTGGCGGGCCGAATTAAACTTTTTCTTGAATATAAAAATAGTATCAAAAAAAAAAAAGTAGATGACAGAAAAAATAAATCAAGCACATATAGATTCAAATAAATTTTTAGACGCAATAATATATTAATTTGACCCATGTCATGTCAATGATGTATATTTGAGCAAACCTTTAAATCAAGTAATAGGCTTTATTTGTTTTAATAAATTATTCTTTTAATCTAAATATACAATAAAAACATAAAAAATGAAAGGTGAATTGAAGAAAAATTAATATGACATTTTAAAAAAATATTGATAATAATATATTAAATTAATTTAGATTGATTGAGGTTAACGTGGTAAAATTACAATTTTAAAATTAAAATAGCCTTAAAAAGTAAATCAAAATAAATATAATAAACGATAGAATTTGGAAAGATAAACAATATATTGTCTTTTTGTTCAAATTCCACCCATTATTGTAATGGCCGAAAAATCAAGATAAGTATTTTTTTATTCTAAAAACCCATTTTAAACATATTTTAATCTAAATAACACCCTCATAACATTCAAGAACCAATTCACCATGCTTAAAAACCAAAACAACATTATAAAAACATAAAATCAAACCGGGTAAATATTATCTTTTTCAATTTTAATCTGTTTTTTTAGGCAATATTAAAGTTCAAAACAACTATCATCAAACTTCTCTTATTAAATAGAACTCATTGATACCAAAATTGAATTTTTTAGTATTTTTTTTATTTTACATTAACCTAATACAACTTAGCTCTTTTTTTTTAATCTAAAAATCATTTCTAATAATTCAACCTAAATTGTTGTTGCTTAATTTTCATATGTATAAAATATGATATAGAGGGTATATCATAGTTTATAGATAATTTATAACTCCATGAAAATATAATAAAAACCGACTATATTGCAAAAGTGCATGACCAATCTTTTTAGGAAAATTCCATTTTGATATTTTTTTTTATCAAATCCATAAATTAAACTTTGTGTGGATAATTTTATGCATTCCACTATACATTTGTTACATTTATTAGGCAATTCAATCAAACAATTTTATTAACCTTAATTGTTAATAAAAATCCACTTGTTAGCTAAGAAGAAAAATATTAATCATATGAAGTACAAGTCTATCTAAGATGATTTTTTTTTATAGAAAAATATAAAGTAAATGAATTGAATGATTTACTAGTTCTTCTCTTTCTATTTTCCCTTCAAATTCGTGATTTCAAGGAGTTTTTTTTTTAAATCTCTAATGACCCTGAGATTTGTAAGACTCGAATTAGTGACTTTTAGAAAATAAACATTAGGCTTGATCTGTTAAGCTACGCCCCTCAAAGTTGATTTCAAGATTTTTATGAGAGGGTGTCATGCTGCATTTCGCATCTAGTTTATTTGCTTTATTCTTTGATTAAAAAATTAATTTTTTTAATTAAATACAAGTAGTATTTAATATCGTGGTAATGATTAATTTTTAAAATATTTTTTATTTAAAAATAAATTAAAATATTTATTTTAAAAAAATTATTTTTGACATCTTTATATCAAAAATTATAAAAATTATGTGCCACGTGATTAATATTTTATAACTTATAAAGTTTTGACATATACAGCAAATGGATTTTCATTAACTATTAACAGTAGTTGGATTGTTTTGCCTAATTTACAAATGATATAAAGTCAAACTTACGACTATCATTATAATTATATGAAAAGCAATCTATCCTTTCCTTTTATTAATTTCATGATAATTTAACTTGAATATGATGAATATTAATTTGAATGATTTTTTTTTAAGTTATCTTATTTAATGAAATAATAAATAAGGTTTAAATATTATCAAACTTTGACCCACTTAAAAATCAATCCAAACTTAATCCAAAAAATATATTTATATTATATATGTATTACTACTATATTATATAGGTAGTTATCTTAATCCCCACTTTCTGTTCAAAGCCTCAAGCATTTGACTTGGTAATTTAGAGTGGAATATCTCATTCTTTTTGGCAATTTGAGTTTCAAAAAATTAATTAATTAATTAACTAACTAATTAAACGACATATTTCTTTTTTTTTTTTTTTATATATATGGTAGGAGGTGTTTCAATTTTGTATGATAGAGACCCGTTCGTTGAGCATTCTTTGTCTTTGTATATACCATGACCAGTCTAGTTTTTCTCATTGACCTTTCTTCTTAAGAATGTAAACAATCTTTTTCCCAGCATTTCCCGGTATTAAGATTTCAGATTTTGCAAAAAAGAAAAAAAAACTATGTTCAAAGAAATATTATCGAGGTAATTAAGGTTTTTGTAATTGAGAAAGAACTACCCTTGTTATTTCTCCTTTTTCTTTTTCTTTTTTTTTAAAAAAGAGAGAGATTTATGTAGAATATTTTAAGTAATTTATGAAAGGTGGTGACAGTTTACTGAGCAATTTATGGGAGGATGTGGGCGATGACCGTCCTGAGACGGAGGAGTCAATAGTCGGAGGCCGACAAAAATGGAAGCAATAATGGCTCATAAAGAGCATAGGACTCCCATGTTTATGCATGCATGTTTATTAATAATAATTGATTGGATTCTGAAAATCTGAACAGGTAAATATATGTGATCAAGAACAAATTCTCTCATATCCTGTCAATGCGAAGGTGAAATATTTAGAATAGGATCAATAATTAGAGGGTGATTCTACCTCATTAGTTAGGATCGCATGATAATTCTTAATGATGATAATAATAATAGTCAATTATGAACTTAACAATAATAAAACTAAATTATATATAAGAAATTTCAGTATGATTATTTTTTTGGGTAATTAATTTCATTACGATATTTTCTAAGAAATTATGGAGTCGTAAGCAAGAGAGTGGTACTAGATTTTAATTTTTTAAATCAAAATTAACAATATATTTTATGAAATTAACCTATCTCAAGCATTTGGAAATATCCTCCATCTTGGTGGCCATGACTAATTACTCTTATCACAAAGGTAATTCTTCTCAGAAAACCAATAACTACAGAACTCCTAACAAAAAATCCCAACAACGCAGTAATCACCAACACCAGCTTGTCAACTTTATAACCAAACTGGCCAATAGCCAAATGATGTCTCAAGTATCGTCCTGCTAATGTGGTTGCCAATTGCGCTACCATAAATGTTCAAGAGAAAGAAGTGACTTGTGGATTCATTTGAGATATCATTGAAAATAACTTTTACTTCTTTCATAAATTTGAATACTTTGAAAGTAGTAAATTGATAGATAATCTACTTTGAGATAGGGAAATCTAGAAGTTAGTCATTTAAAAGGCAACCTATCTTGTTAATAAAAATTCTAAAATTTTTTAGAAATAGTCTAATCGTTCTAGGCAACTTGCTCGTTGGTGGAAAGTCTAAAAATTTTCAGAAATGGTCTAATTATTCCAGATAACTTGCCTATTGGTGAAATATTTATACAAGAATTTCTCAGAAATGGTCCAATTGTTCCAGATGACTTGCTCGTTTGGTGTGAAAAATTCAAAGGTTTTTCAAAAGTGGTCTAATTCTCATGAGCAACTTGCCTGTTAGTGAAGAACTTGAAAGTTTTTTAACATTAGTTTTATTGTAATGAATTAACTACGCAATTGAAAAATACAAAGATTTTCCGGATGGCTTATTTAGGCGAAAAAATATGAAGATTTCTCGGTTGGTCTAATTCTCATGAGCGACGTACCCATTTGTGAAAAAAAAAACTTAGAAGTTTTTCAACATTGGTCTCATTAATGGGCGACATACCCAATTGTGAAAGATACGAAAAATATTTAGTTGGTCTAATTTTCATGCGTGACCTACCCGTTCATGAAAAAACTTGAAAGTTTTTCAACATTGGTCTCATTAATTATAATGGGTGACCCATCCAATTGTAATAAATACAAAAATTTTTCAGTTGGTCTAGTTCTCATAAGCGATCTGCACATTCGTGAAAAACTTAAAAGTTTTTCAACATTGGTCTCATTGTAATGGATGACCTGTCTAATTATGAAAAATTCAAAGATTTTTATAAAGCGAAAAATTTTCAGAAGTATTTTCAATGCTGGCCATTTTGAGGTGGCCTTCCTTTTTTATGGATCCCATTGAGAATTTTCTTATGAATAATATGCAAAACACACTGTTCAATGATTTTGAGTTAGATGACATGCATGTATCTTTATCTAGATTGAAATACTACCCCCCTTCTCTTCAACTCCTTGTTGCTTGTTTGGCAAGGTTTTTTTTATTTATTTATGATTTCTTGGCCTTTAGCCCACTCGAGTTGGTTTATATAAGTTTTTTCTAGAATGTTTGCAATTTTACCTAGCTCAGTCTTCCTAATGCCCATGACAACCTATTTACTTATCAGAAATTTTTTGTCATGTTGATCATTTTGAGAGAATCATTCATTACTCCCCTTTTCTCTCTACCAAACATTTATTGTTACTAGTTATCTTGAAAGGATCAAACTGTGTTTTGTAAACAAAAATGTTTCATTGTCTTATTGTAGGAAGTGTTCCTTCCTTCCTTTTATCGTTACCCTAAAGAGATCAAATTTTCTTCTAAAATATAACATTACCCTATTGTATTCGTCATTACCTTTAAGTGTGTTTTGTTAGTGTCTCAAACAAATAATGATTTTGAGTGAACATTCTCTCTCTCTCTCTCTCTCTCTCTTTGTTTTAATGAAGGAATCTTTACCCAAAATGATTTTTAAAATCTTGACCTTGCATTTTAAAAATAAAAATTGTTTCGATGTAAGTTTAAAACATTTTGCTTTTGAAATATTGTAACTTCCTTGTAATAATTTTTCATAAGGTAATGAGATGCTCTGTTTTTTGCGTCAGCAAGATTACAATTAATAAAGGTATATGATGAGGTGACCTTCTGCTTTTTATGGGTTTCAAAAAAAAAAAGGTTATGTCTCTGCTAAAGATCAACTTGTTGATCTATTAACTAAGTCGCTATCTCACTCGCGCTTTCAACTCCATGTTCCGAGATTGGCATCACTAATGGTCCTCTATTCTTGTGAAATGCCATCACATAATCAAGCTTCATTATATGATATCACTGATCATGACTTAACTTTAGGATAGCAAAACACACTCTTGATTATAGAAGCATAGATTGTGCGTCTCATATTATATAGCTTGATCCTTGTATACATTCCTATATATAGCTTCCTCTTTGTAATATATATTAAGGATGCTAAATACAATACAATTGTAGTTTTCAATTTTCAACTCTTATCGTAGTTTTCAACTAATATATAAAAAATAAAAATAATAATTATATTGAAATATGTATGTTTCAAGAGAAAGTTAACTACTTTATCTTGTACAATGCTGAAATGATTTTAATGTGAGGTATTTTCCATTAATAATTCAACCAAAGGTGCTGATACATATGGCAACTTCAATTGCAATATCATACAAGTAATCATCGCGGTAAAAATTATTTTTATTAAATATGGTAACTTCAATTGCAGTATCATACAAGCAATCATCGCGATAAGAATTATTTTTATTAAACCAGAGTTAAAAAACAAATTCAAGAAAGAAATAGACTTGGTATAACCCAGTCACCTCAACGAGTTAACTTATAATCAATTAAAATTCGATTTAATTTTTTAGATTTTTTTCAAAACATTATCATTTGAACTTTATTTTTTATTTTAAAATAAAACAATATTATTTTAATTAATTTAAATTACTCTTGTGACTCAAACCTGGCATTAAGCTTGTGACTCAAACCTTTTACCAGGTTTAACAACTCTAGTAAAAACACACAAAAACAAAGGACGTGAATGATCATGCTAAAAAAGGCTTCCCAGCAGCTAAATAAAACAAACACTTTATAGCTAGGTTCAATGTAAGAGCAATTACAGGCTAAGTTGGTACTAATAAAGTCGACTTTTATAGGTTTATGTCTTCATTAGAGCAACACAAAACCCTAAAAAGTTAAAAAGCAAAAGCAATGCTTGTTTCCAAATGATCAAACATTAATTTACTTCAATGTTTGCTGATAAACCTTCAGCATGATTGTTCTTTTTCATGCTTGTTTCCACATCATTGTATCTGGAAATTTGTTTGCTCATTGTTTTAATGCACAGAAGACGTTAATTTATTGTTATTTTCATGAAAGTTGGGCCAAAGTTTTTTTTTTTTTTTGACATGACTTGATTAGAGATATCTTAGAACAACTTTCACATTAATCAAGATTAGATTTATTTGAACATTTATAAGAATGTATTCTTTATATTAGTGTGACATATTTTTAAAATAAATTTTACTAAATACTAATTTTAAAATCTTAATTTAAAAGATTAATCAAGAAAATAAACCTCCTCGTATGTCACTGGTATTATAATATAGAATATTTTTAAAAGTATTTTTTATTTGAAAATATATTAATATTATATACTTTTAAAGTGAAAAAAAAGATTAATGATTATGTTTGCCCTAATATTAAGACAAGAAGACACTAATACTAGAATGTTCCGGCTAATTCTACACCAACCTTTTCTTTGACAACTTTGTGTGCGTAGCAAGTACACAAGGTCATACTCAACGAGAGACAAACGTTGTTTACGCATGGTATACACAAGTCACTTACATTTGTTGAATTCAAATGAATAGAGAGACATTTCTTATAGGATCCAATAATATCAATAATGTGTATGAATTTCTTCTTGGACTCTACTGTGATAAAATGAATCACCAGATGGAGTGGTTATAGATCTTTTTTTTTCAAAGGTTATG
>Ga0325402_1004736_pt1 | contig 12597 bp, 4 predicted proteins | sample PopdelMetagenome_22_FD_207212 | JGI IMG/M metagenome (GOLD analysis project Ga0325402, IMG submission 207212) | Populus deltoides microbial communities from Bellville, Georgia, United States - Xylem-PdKOR-R3 | ecosystem: Host-associated > Plants > Phyllosphere > Stem > Wood/Secondary xylem... | reverse complement strand
ACGTCAACATGTTTTTTTTTTTAATTGAAGAATAGAAAGATGTTTATTTTTAATAAAACAAAACAAAACATAATATATACTAAATCATTGGATTGTAACATGAGGAGGGCTGAATTAATTTTTTTTTAACATAAAAAATGTTTAGTTATTATTAATATTTTTTTTAGTAAAAAAAATTTAAATCGAGTGGAATTGATTTGGTATGATTCGGTCGACTTGATAGTTAAAAGGCTACTTAGATGATAAAAACATAGTTTAATTGAAAAATTATTCAAGAACGTATATAAAGCAAATCGAAACAAATTATAAAGTCTCAATAAACTTAATATTAAAGGATAAAATTGAAAAAAAAATCAATTAAAAAAGAACAAAAAATGACTCAAGTCAATTTAGAAGAGATATTCTGAAATGTGACAAAAGCGCGGCTCAATTAAAAAAGGATAAAAAATGACTCAAGTCAATTTAGAAGAGATATTCTGAAGTGTGAAAAAAGCGCGGCATTTATTAAATGTTGATATTCTGAAATGTGATAACTATCTTATCGTGCTTAAAAATAATGATATTTCGTAAAAGTCATGCTTCTAAAGTGCGATATGGTCAAGCTGTTCTATTTCGCCAAATCCTTTTTAACCTAAGTTAATTTGTCAATTTTTTTAATTTTCTATGCTAATTTTACAAAAAATCTCAAAAACCAGGGTCTAAGTTTTTAGACCTTAAAAACTTATTTTTAACATGTTTTTACACGAAATCACCTAACACCATCTAAAAGCCTTAACAAACTTATTTTCAACCCCCAAACACCCACCAATTACTCTAAAATACAAAAGTTAAGCTAATAAAAAACCTTTAATGATTTAATCTATTTTTTTTTTACCATGTTTAAAATATAAAACCACATTCATTGAATTCTATTTGAAAAGACAAACCCATTTAACATCATAATTGATCTTTTAAATGATCAAAATATGGCATTCCGAGCACTTTGTCTTCCTATAATATTTTCTAATGACTTTCTCTTTTCTCTTTTAATATCCAGAGATTGAAACGTAAAATAAAATAAAATTTAGAATTGAAATGTAAAATGCTAAAATAATAAGGATCAAATAAATAGATAAAAAAAACTTTGTGGAAATTTAAAGTTTTCTACGCCAATATACAAATGGGTTTTTTTTTTAAAAAAGAATTTGGTCATTCTTCTTCTTCTTTCTAAATTGAAGTTATATTTCTTAAAAATTTTCTTCAATTCATCATTGAAATATTTCTTGACACTTTGTATACGTGAGATAATGAAAATTGAAAGAAATATTCACATAAAACCATGCTAATACAATTTGGAGGAATGAAATTGCAAATAAAAAAAATTAATGTGATGACTGAAATAAAAAAAAAAGTTTTACTATTAATATAAATAATGCAATATACAATGGATTTGGGACCCTTTTCCTATATCTATTATTGAGTATTTGTGAGTATGGTAGATTATGTTTTTAAGTGAATTTAAAAATTACATTTCATTTGAAAAGGTTTAAATTGATGATTGTCTTAGTATTTTTCGATGGTTTTGATGTACTGATATAAAAAATATAAAAAAAAATCATTTTGATATATTTTTAAGCGAAAAACACTTTTGAAAAGTACTTGTACCATAGTTATGATACCCGGTCTGACCCAATGAGTTGACCCAGGTTGGGTTTCAAACCAGAAATACTCAAAGATATAATTGACCGGGTCAAATCCCGGTGACTTGTTGGGTTAACCGGTAATTCAAATGACCCGACATAACCAAAGTAAGAATCGACTTTTCTTTTTTTAATTTTTGAATAAACCCTAAAATTGAAAAACTAATTTATGAATACTTAACACGTATTTTTTTGTTATAGCTTTCATCTAGAAAGATTATTTCTTAACTTTTTAATGTATGATAATTATCTATAGTCTACATCTATATGAATTGTTTCTTAATTTTTTAATATGGGATAACTATACTAGAATTTATGCCCCACATTTCTTTTTTATAGTTTACATCCACATGTATTATTTCAAAACTTTTCCATGTTGGATATTAAAATATCAAATATAATGTTTTTTCTTTTATTTTTTCTGGTTGACCGGAGTTGACCTCAACTTGTGTGACCCTCGATCTGGCCACTTGACCAAATCAATTTTTGAGATGAATTTAATAACTATATCTGTACCAAAATACCAAACAAACAAAGTCATGGAGCTTGAGTAGCCTAAATTGTTGTTTATGGGGATGTAAAGTTGAAAACTGCTTATTTGAAAGTGACGTATAGTCCTTGTTGGTTTTTTAGTACAAATAACATTATATTATTAAATTTGAATAAAATAATTAAAAAATTATTAAACTCAAATTTAATGGTTTAATCAGTAAAAACATTTTACAAGTGTATGCATTTTTAATAAACATAGTTATTAGACTCGAATCGGCTTGACAGGTTAACCTTTTAACCTGCCAATCCAAGACCTAGCTTGGACTAGGATTTTTTTCAAATTGTCATGGCATGCACGATGTCGAGAATGACGAGCCTGCCTTTAGAGAAGTGTGAAAAGAAGGTTTAAAATATAATCATAAAATTTTGATTAAGCTTTATGAGTCGCCACCTAGTATTAAGGTTACTAGCAAACCTATGGTTTGTAAGAGTTTGGGTAAGGGATTGGTTATATTACCCCCTAGTGCACCCTACCTGAGGTAAGCTGCATTGTTGTTTGATTGTTTTTCTAGATCAAGTTTCTATCCGTTGGTCTTTTTCTAAAGTTTAAGGTAAATCTCCCTTCGTGAGAGAGTCTCTACCTTAATGGGTGAAATCCTAACCGTTCTAAAGTCTACATTTTAGCATCTAATTTATTTTGCACTTTGTATCTTTAATTTTTGAGGGTATACTCTACTATGTAGTTTTACACCCTGAATATTAAAGTCTAAATCTAAACCATAATGTAAAATGAATAAAATGATTGGTGAAGGGTTTTTGATATTATGGCAAAATCCAAACGAATAATCATAAACTAGTTACGATATCTATTTTTTTATATATTTTTTAAACATGAGAAAAATACAATTTTTAATTTTTTAATAAAAAGTATACCTGGAAAACTTTTAGAATTTGACTGTATGCATGAAAATAAAATTTTTTTTTTGAAAGAGGAAATTAGTTTAAATTTTTTTAAGATTTTTTTATTTTTTTTGAAATGTTTTGGAGGAAATCATATATTTTAATATCAGATATGTATCTTAAGATGTAAATATAAAGCCCGATATTATGCAAAATTATTAGAAAAACATACAAGAAAATCACAAAAAATTTTAAAGGGCTTTTGATTTTTTTGATTTTTAGTATTTTAATATTATTATGATATTATGATATTATTATTAAATATATGGGTCGGGCCTGACATAGTCGGGTTTGGTTGGGCCAACATCAACCTACAAGACGTGACCTCTCTCTCTGTTTTTTTTGGACTGGACCAGGCCCAATCAAATGGGCTGGGCCAAAACAGGTCCAACCCATTTCAAGAGTTAATTATTTTGCAGAACATCAATCAAAATTCACATTCTGCATGCAACTGAAAATGTTGCAGGTCGGGGGGGAGTAAGTGATGGAACAAGAAGGAAAAGGGAGGCTACCTAACATAGGGAGAGGAGTTGCAGGTTTGGGTGGACGACGAGAGGCTGGTGGTTGCGTTGGTGGAGGGGTTGGCCACCGGTGTTGTCGCTATTCACATTGCCGGAGCTGCTATTATTGTGGCCGGTGCTGGAGCTGCAGGAGTGGCTGAGGAGAGAGTCGCCACTAATATTGCTATTGGGAAGGATGAAAGATGCTAGACAAGGTGATGGCTGCTACTACTGGGTTATGGTAGTAGAGGGGGAAAATAAAAGAAAATGATAATGGCAGAAAAACTAGGGAAAATACTGGTTTTTCTCCAAGTTTGGCCTCCGATTTCTTCCTATTAAGGCCATGAAATTTACCCCTATTTATAGGGGTTGGAAGAGGGACATGTTGTCTTTTATGGTGCCAAATCTTGGCCCTTGATTCGGCCCTGAAAGATCCCAATAGTTTGTTCAAAGTGGTCAACATGAATTGTCAAATCTGGTAGTTGAAGGTTGCATGAGTTGGCCTCATTAAGTTGGAGCCATGATAGATATGGTGTCAATCGGTGAAAACAGACCATATTGGGGTGTAGTCAGATGTTGGATGATTATTTTCATGCAATCTTTGTCAAATTTGGTGAAGAAATGAAGTATTAAATGCTCCTAAAAAGTAGCCCCCTGAATAGTCTTTTTAGAGAAAAATTGAAGAAGAAGATGAACAGTAACCAAAACAGCGCCACTTTGGTAATGTTCAATTTAGTCCTTTGATTTCTAATTTCTCTCAATTACATCCCTAATTGGCTTCAAACTTTTAATTTAATGCAATTTAGCCCCTGATAAACTTCAATTTTAGCCCCAAATTTTGACACCTTTTCACATTGGTCCTTGGTTTCAGATTTATGCAAATTGATCCTTAATTAACCATTAAACTTTCATTTCTTTTTCAGTTTTACCCCCTATTTCAGCCAATTAGGTCCCCAATGTTTTATGTCTTTTTAAAAATGATTATTGGTTGTGAATTTCTTCAATTTAGCATCTAATTGATCCAAAAACTTTAATTTTCTTGCAATTTTTCTCTGATTTCAATCAATTGACTTGGTTAAAATTAGATATGATCTCCTAAAATTCCAACCTTCTCAATTAAGTTCAAATTGAGCCCTCAAATTTAATTTTTCACAAATTAAACCCCTAATAAAATTATTTTGATCCATTTAAAGTATAATTAAGTTCTTGTATCTAATTAAACCTTTAATTGGACCTAAATTAATTCTTAAACATAATTAAACTTTAATTTGGCCCATGATTAAATCAAATCGGTCTATTAAAAATCTAATTATGTTCTTAGGCTTAATTTTTATGTAGATTCATCCAATAATGATTTAACTTGACCTTAAATCTGTATTGTCTCTTCAATTTTGAGTAAAATATGATATAATTAGGCTTTCAATTTGTCAAAAATTGCAACTTGATCTTTCTATATGTTTAAAATTCCCTCTAGCTTATTTTTCCCAAAATACTAGTTTTTTTGCGATTATTATTATTATTTATTTAGGATTATCTAGAGTTCAAAAGATAATCTACTGATCTTATCTCTTATAGATTTATTCTAAACTTATTCTTTGTTAAACTAACTTATGAGGTCTTTGAATTTGTATCAATTACATCATTATACATTCCTTATAAAAAGGAGTTTTAATAACAAAGAAAGATAAGTTCAGCAATATTCTTTAGCTGTTCATCCCAAAATAGTCTATCGTTTTCCAAAGACATTCAATCATTGATAGTGGGGTGAATTAAACCATTGAATAACTGATATTATTTCAGGATGAATATTTTGAGATAAAATAACAATAATACGATAGACTATGTGTTCGATTTGGTACTTGCTAGGGTATCAACAGCAGATGGTGACACTGCAGAAACAGAAGACGAGATGCCAAGGTTTCAATGGCTTTGCCTAGGCATTTCTTTCATCATAGTTTCCAAAACATCACAGGATTTCATACCCACACCTCAAGATCCATGAAAACAATCTGTGGCAGTCAAGATGCAGTCATTTTTGCAAACATTTTTGTATTTATATTGAACTTGATTTCTAGTTTACAAGTGGTAAGCATAATACCATACAAAACAACAGATAAAATGGATGAAACAACTGGTTTCCTGCTCATATCCCCTCAACCTCCTCCTAGCGTTCCTCTCTATATTTATAAACACATCTTTATTTCTATCCCAAGATTCTCTGCGTAGTGCTAATACTTGGTTTCAACTTCAAGTTTTCAACCACTCACACCCCAAACCTGAGATAGTACTGACCTACTCGAACTAGAGGATTTCCTCCACCTTGCTAGACGCAACAAGAATGTCAACACTTCTGATGGTTCATACAGGGAGTATGAGGCTTTAGTATCCTTGGGACTGGAAGTGACAACGATCGGACACCCTTGGCCTCTCTTTTGAATTACCTGCGATGGTTTGGATATAAGAACAAGTTTAGCAACTCCATGAAGCAGTATTTCTTGATCAGGCTCAAACTAAAGTTATAATTTTTCTTGTAACAATACCTTGAAAGCATCTTCATCTGTTATGTCATCTCCAATGTAAAGTGGGAGAACATCGGTGCAGTTACCTAACCCTAGAGTATCGAGTAAATATTCCAGGGCATTGCCTTTGTCCCATTCTATTGATGGTCGTATTTCCATAACCTTCATGCGAATTTACAGAAAAATTAGAAGACGATCTTATTAGTTATATCGAGAACTATAGATAGAGTCTTGAAAGATTTATGCATACCTTTTTACCCCAACCCAAGCGAAAGTCTGGATAGTGTTTAAGCATGGACTTCACCTTCTCCTCTAAGGTCCCATAATCCTGATTCAAAAGAAGAAAAAAGTTGTATTTTCAAATTCCTTTCTTCTCAAAGAAAAAACTCATAATGCCATAGTTGTGGTGGTGGTGAAGATGCTGTAATGAAACCACACCAAAAGATTTGAGCTTAGGTCTTGATTTTACCTCCTCTCTAACTTGTCGAAAATGTACGGAGGCACAAAATCTGTTGTTCTCTACTCTGGCACCTGGTATTTTCATAATTGCCTCTTCCAGTTCTTTCAATATCTGTTACAAGTACACACAGAAATTGTTACTCCATGGCCATAATCATAGTGAGAAACAAGGTATAATTGGTGTCTGGTAAGACCAAAAATGGCCCTTCAAAATAAAGAATCTGACTTACCTTTTGAATTGCAGGCAAAAATTTCTGAGCAGGTTGAAAGACGGCATCATTGCCCTACCAAATTGAACAAAACATGTGATTAGTTAAGAGGGAATTAAGAACATGCCCTTTCTTCTTTCTTAAAACCATCCTATGATTGAGAATTTTCTGTGTTCTTTCTTAACTAATTCTCTTGGTTTATAGCAGAAAACATGTGGCTTGACCAAAAAAGAGGAGAGATGGACTAATCATTTTTACCTTTCTGTCAAGGGAAACAGTACGGTATTTTCCATCACTGGACCTAACCGGCCTAGGTGGTGCCATGATGTCCATCCCATGGCTTCCAGCATAGTATATATTATTCAACTGTACAAATCCTTTCACCTGCACGAAAGAGACCATCGACATTCTCAAACTCTGCCTCATAAACTGCCCCACAAACCCGACAACAAGAAAAATTCTTAATGTGTTACCTTATCTCTGCTTCTACCACTGATTATAGCAGTTGGAAAGTATTTTGCAACTTCTCGAACTGCTGCACGCATCTGCACATTGTGAGTTTAATGATTCATGAGTTTCTTGCTTTAACAATCAATTGCATACTTCACATTATTTTCATGTAATTTTTCTATACATTCAGCATGGTGCTTCTCTCTCTCATATAAACGTGGATTTAACTTGGATACTCTAGTTGAAAGCGTTGCGTGTGGCCATGTATCGAAAAAGTTCTCCACATTCACATGCATGGACATGAGTGCTCACCTCATCAGACATGAAAGCGCGGTCAGGATCATTTACGATCGGCGAGAGAGTACCGTCATAGTCTAAAAACACGACGATCTTCTTCCCCTTTGCATCCTTCATCATCTGATCAAATGAGGTTAATGCAGAAGGATGGTCCACCTAATAATTTGGTATATGTTATGGTCAGATGCTTGCTGGAAATTAATACAAGTATGACTATAGTGCAACGAAAAAATTCTGATGAGAGGACTTACCATCCATGAACTGTAATTTTCATCATCAGAAACAGCTTCATTGGTTACAGGGTGACTTGAATTTGGTGCCGTCTCTTTTGTAGAAAGATCACTACCAGGCTGCACCTTTTGCCAATAGGAAGATCTCTGAAATCCCATGGCCTGGTTGAACTTCGCCAGATTTCTCTTAAACATATCTGTTTGTGAATTAACAAAAAGATTATATGTTAACAACACAAATTAAGAAGCAAAGTAGTTTAATGAACATCGAAGAAAACGATATGAAAACACAAATTCAAGAAGCCTAAAGTTTAATGAAATTCTAATCCCAGATAGCTAGATTTACCTGAAAAATTAACTTGTATGCTGGCTGAGTGCCTTAGAGTTCTTCAGCTGGCTAACTTCTAAAGCACCTACAATGAAGCCAACAAATCAAACACTTGAGTTCCCACCATTATATCAAACCTATATAAATAGAAAAAAGCATGGAAACATATAAATAAACAATAACAAAAGGGAAATAAAATAAACCATGTCATTAATTTTTAAAGATGGGCAAAGGGCATTAACAATGACTTCGACCCAACCATGCAATGAACTCTATAAATTAATTATATTTTGATCATATACTAATTTATATCATTGTCAAAGCATAGTACCAAAATGACAATGACTGATAAGGTGTGGGTTTTGGAGTATGGCTCAAAAATTTCTTTTGACATGCATCCTGTTCAACATGTAATTATATCCAGGCCCCCAAAACAAGAGATCGCTAGCTCCCCATGCATATACATAATTATGTTCGTTACCCTCATCTTTGTTATTGGCCTAATAAGATCTATTCTTGGTGACCCTTCTTGAGGAACCCTTTTAAAATTCATTTATTCGTACAAAATGATTTCTTTATTATAATAACATAATAGGGTAGCTGGACAAATCCCAAAACATCACCTAATACGTACATAATCTATATACTATATGGATTCAATCACGTATACAAGAGATGGATATTCGTAGATGGTGTGTATCGAATTCTTGAATTTGACTCCCGATATATAGATAATATAGATGGTATATCGTATAGATACTTTCTCTTGTTATTTCATTACGTGAAAGTGATAATGTAACATGTTAGACTTCGTAAGAAAATAGACTCAGAATGATCCCAAGCACTCGTGTCAAAAAAACCCTAAAGTGTATAGTTTGTTTGGTGGACCGAACATTCAATCCTTAGAATATGACAACATTTTAATCTTCTCTAAATCTTTTTGAGATATTTAAGATTTCATTTGTTTTCTGTTGTTAGGTTAAAAACAAATTAATCGAAGTTAGGTTTTTTTTTAACCCAACTAAACTTTAATAGGTATTGGTGGTGCATGCATCCCCATTGAGTAGCCGGGAAGAAGTTTAGGTAATTCAGTTTGGCAGTAGGTCGCCGAGGCATATGCTTCAATAAAATAAAAAGTTTTTCACCTCCCCTCTGTCAAAACTATCGAGTTAACAAAAAAAAAATTCTTCATATTGGCTCGACTCAACTACTTAATTTTTAACCTAAGTAAAAGTGGAATCTACGTTTACTTCAAACAAATTTATAATCTCATGATTCCTCGTTTTGTCTCTATAAATATATCTTTTAGAATATTCATTTTCACCCTTGAAAATATATAGCATCACACGAAGTTGTGGTTCATATATCATGGAAAGCCACTATCAGGCATTTTTCTCCTATAATCATCAAGCTACAAGTGCTATAAAGCAAATTAATCTGTGGGCTCTCTTAGGATTTTATAGTCAAAGAAAGGTCTCTTTGTAAATGTTACTTTATGATCTACCTAAACTAAAGTGCACATAGAAACTATAAGAAAAAAATGGAAGAAATTTGATTAATTATTGTAAAAAAAAAAGAAGAGAGGTGACATTCAATGAATAGACGAAAAATTGAATATACATGGCATGGGTAGCTCGAAAAGTTGTTGTAGGGTTTTTAATCTGCCGATTCAGCTGATAATGACTTGAGAGAGTGTTCAATTGTTTAAAACATTAGACGAAAAATGAAATGCTGGTTTCTCCTAATTAACTACCATCTAGCCTCATCTAAGTACTCCCACTTGATTAATTAGAATATTCACTAATTAATGACATCGTTGATCATACTCTCGATCTCTTAATTCATGCATCATGTAGCTCATTGAAAAACATCACTAAATTAAGGAATAAGAGGCTAGATTTTGGTAGAATATTGTATGCAAAAAGTTAATTGTGTATAAATATAAAATGACAAACGAGAAACCAAAAGTGATCTTCTCAATATTTCAGCAGAGAAGCGTTTGGGTAAAGTCATGGTTGATTTGGGGATCGATAAAAGTGAAATCTTCACGAGCGAGCATACTTTAGAAATTCTAAAGTTCTTTGATGGAGTTAACTTCTCCTTTCAAGGAAAAAGACAAGTTAATCAATCGGAAGATCATTCGGCAAGATTTTTGTGATTTTTCAAGGAACATTCGTGAAAGGCTCCCAGAAAAGCAGTCATCTTTTAACTCGGACAATATGTTTAATCTTGAACCGTGGTAGGTAGAAAGAAATCAAGACAAATGCAACAATTCTTTACATTTAGTTAATTACAACTCCTTTTAGTTTTCAACACACTTGAAAAGTAGTTCCACAAGAAAATTATTACTTCCAAGATAAATCTCCTCGTGGTAAAGTGAATTCCATGTGAAACAAGTTTCACCTGCCATTAGATAGAGACAGACACTAACTTACTTAGTTTTATGTAGAAAACGCACCTAAATTATCAAAGATACGACACGACCAACCCCGTCGAAAAAGAAAGAATGATACATGTGTTGTTAATTATATGTTAATAATTCACCCAAAACTACATGGAAAATGCTCGAAATATCATATATATGGTAGGCATGCAAACCCTAAATCCATCCTGTTTGGCCAGAAACTAGAACAGCACCTTTCATCACCTAATTCGAATTTAGAAACCACTTTAGACACCCACAGACTGACTTAAAGAACCAGATTGATAACTCATGTGACTTAAATAACATAACAAAAACAAGCATCGGTAGAAAAACCAGCACATAGAATATTTTAGATCTGATTAGGAGTGTGATATAAATTATTTTATAAAATATTTTGTACTTGAAAATACATCATAACAATATTTTGTATTTATTTTTTAAAATTCTTTTACGAATACATCAAAACAATTTAAAAACAGTAATTTTATTTTAATTTAAAGCTAATGTTTTTGTCTTTAAAAAACACAATACAGCCAGAATATCTGTCAAACGGTACTTTATTGCATGACCTGCATCTTTTGCTTCGATTAAGCACTTTGTACCCCATATGAAGTCCCTATCTGTCGACAAGTATGGCCTCCAATTATATAGCAAAAAGAAAAAAAAAATGTAAATGGAAATTGACTTCTCGTGACCAAAGGTGTGAGTAGAGATTAAACGACAAGGCAGAGAAGAAAAATTAGGTCAGAAAATAATACAAAGAAAGGCCTAATTAAATCACTTGGGAGAGCAGGCGAAATGGTTCTTTATTGAACAATGGACACGTCTAGGTCGACACAGTTTTGACAAAATAAATGAACAAAAATTAATCCCTAGGAACCAGACAGGCAACAACATATGGACCCCAAGTGTCAAAGTCTTGAGGAAAATACATGGCAACTGCTGCAACGAAAATCTATACAGTTAATTAATTTGATTAGCAGAAATTAAAAGTAGTAGATAGACCATGCTTAAGCAATTTATAATTAAGTCAATTACGTGGAAAGGCATTGATCAGGCAGGCGAAGCATGATGTGCTTGCTAATGACACTTTTCACGGGCTAATCAGTTAATTAATTAATTAATTAATGACTTTCAGGTTAGTGATCACGAAATAGTCCCCTTTTCAATACTAATTATATCAAATCAAAGCGAGATTAAAGGGCTCTTTGAATAAATTAAAGGCCACCTTTCTCTTGGTTTCACACATTTTTTATTTAAAAAATAAACCTTCTATTGGTTGCTGTGAGATCAGAAATAGTTTAGCACTAACCTAAATTTTATACGCAGAACTCAACGTAGACTAAGATGCCTGGTTTTTTGTCCAAATATATAGAAAAAACAGTATATTTAGTTTTTACTCTTAACTTTATATATAATTGTGTTTTAAGCCTTGATTTTATATAAGCTAATGACTTGTTTATTTTTATTTATTTTCCATACAAAAATCATCTCACATAATTAATTTTAATATTTTTTAAAATCATAATTAAAAATATTTTTTTAACTTACCTTTAGAAAAACAACTGAAAAGGCTTCCATAATGCAAAACACACATTAAAAGCACTTGAAGTTTCTAAATCTTGTTAGTGGAGAGATGGTAATGTGATTGTAAGTTTATAATTCTTACTTGAATTAATTTTATTTTTATAAAATAATTGGATTTTCAATCTATCATTCAATTATTATTTTTTAAAAATCAACATAACATAATCAGTTATATATTTATTTTTGTATATCATTAACGTATTTATAGAGTTTATGATTATTTTTATTGTAATAATGTATGAGTTGATAAATAGATAGATTTTAAACTCAAATTATTTTTTAAAAATACAATTGATTCAATCAAAGATTAAAAAAAAAAACCACAAACCTTCAAAACATCATTAATTAGTGCCCTAGAAACCTTGGAAACCAAACAAAATCATAAGAAAATGAGGACAAGCCTAGCTATTGCATTGTCCAAGACAAGTGAGAAGCAAGCATTGGTATTGTCACCAAACAACT
>Ga0325402_1004729_pt1 | contig 12600 bp, 10 predicted proteins | sample PopdelMetagenome_22_FD_207212 | JGI IMG/M metagenome (GOLD analysis project Ga0325402, IMG submission 207212) | Populus deltoides microbial communities from Bellville, Georgia, United States - Xylem-PdKOR-R3 | ecosystem: Host-associated > Plants > Phyllosphere > Stem > Wood/Secondary xylem... | reverse complement strand
CCTTCCATGTCCTATCCAGTCTCTCACTGTTGAAAATTATTTCCACATTAGCTAAAATACTGTTTAATTACTGTTCGAATGTTGATTTTATAAGATACAATGGGGAGAATGCACTTAAAGTTAGGGGCGTGCAAAAAAATAATTACTGTTCGAATGTTGATTTTATAAGATACAATGGGGAGAATGCACTTAAAGTTAGGGGTGTGCAAAAAAATAATTACTGTTCGAATGTTGATTTTATAAGATACAATGGGGAGAATGCACTTAAAGTTAGGGGTGTGCAAAAAAACTAGAAAACCGAATAAATCGAGAAAACAAAAAAAAAATTAACCTAAAAAACCGAACCGAGAAAAAAAACCGATTAGAATAGTTAGAAAAAATCCCGGTTTGGTTCGGTTTTTGGTTTTGAATGCAGGAACCAGTTAACCCGGACCGAACCGAATCAGTTCAAAAAAAGGTACTATAAATAGAAAAATTCCCCCCTCCCCATTAACTCTAGCCACCAGCAGCCCCTTTTCGCCTCTCTCTCTTTCTCTCCCTCTCCCTCCCCCTCCCCCTAAACTTAGAAGCAGCCCCCTCTCGCCTCTTGATTCTAGGATGAATCCAGGTGTAGAGAATTTGGCTAGGCTTGGGTGCGAGAGGATGTTGATCTTTGTAGCTGAGGAAGATTATTTGACTGTTGCAGCTAAGAATTATTATAGGAAGTTAAAAAGGAATGGATGGGAGGGAACTGTTGAACTTGTTGAGAATGAAAAGGAAGACCGCTGCTTCCATTTGCTTGATCTCGATGGTGACAAGGCTCAGGAAATGAGGGATAAGTTTGTTTCGTTTCTCAAACAAGACCAGTTCAATCTCAAACAAGATCTTGCTAAGTTTGTTTTGTTTGATGGTGACAAGGCTCAGGAAATGAGGCATAGGTTTTCTTAGTTTTTTGAAATCAAGAACCGAACCGGATCGGACCGGGCCGAAACCGGTCGATTTAACTCGGTTTCGGTTCGGTTTTGGTTTTTTTTTAAAAATCGGTTTGGTTGTTTTTTATAGGTAAAAACCGAACCGAACCGAAAATAATCACCCCTAATTAAAGTGAATGTGGATAACGATCGAGTTAAGGAATGTCTCTAGTTGAAGAGACACCATGCACTTAAAGTACATTAATCAGGCATGTCTGATAAACATTTCAGTTTAAATGTTCTTAATTTTCACTACAAGATTTAACAGTTTTACCAACGAAAATATTCCGTCGGAATGTGATTAAGATTTCATCGGTAATTTATTTACCGACATCATCAATGACGGAAAACGGCTGTCGGCTTTTCTTTCGTCGGTAATACCATATTCCGTCGCTATATCGGTAGGAAAAATAAAAAAAAAATTTGCCGATGGTTTTACAGATGGAAATTGCACGCCAAAAAAATTTTCCTGCTTGAAATATACCAATGAATTTTAGCCCGTCGGTGATAGTGTGACATACCGACGGTTTAAAACAGTCGGTGAATGTTTGGAATACCAACCAAAGATCTCCGTCTGTAAATTCTTCGATCATTGTAGTAGGCACTGTAAAAGACCGACGGCTTAAGTCCGTCGGTAAAGTTGTCGGTGAGTCTCTAATGCCGACCGAATATATCCGTGTGTAAATTTATCGGTGACTGTGGCAGCTACTGTCAAATGCCGATAGATATATTCCGTCGGTAAAACCCTCTGTGATTATTTTTAATATGTTTTTAAAAAATTATTTAGAATACATAATATAAAATTATATAAATTAATGGTAATAAAAAACTAATTATGCAAATAAATTTTTTATTAAACATCAAAAACAAAAGAAATAAAATTAAATAATATTCATCACAAACTGAATGTGTTTAAAAAAAATGTTAAATTAACTATTAAAGTTAAATAATATTCATTACAAATTAACATAATGGTGGAGCTGGAGGAGGAGGAGGAGGCTGGTTATTATACGACAAAAAAGGAGTAGGCATATATGTATCACCACTCTATGATGCCATGTTCATGACAAATTCACGAAGCTGGTCATGCTTCGCTTTTTGTTGTGCATAATGTTGTGCATGCTCCGCTTTGAGTTGTGCATACCGTTGTGCATCCTCTGCTTTTTGTTGTGCATGCTCCGCTTTGAGGTGGTCGTATTTTTCGGTGAGCTGAGCCGTGTGTTGCTACAAGGCCACGAACTCCTTAGATTGGGTGCTTGATACTGATTGGGAGCTCTTAACGGTTGAAACATTACGGGCCGCCCGTAAGTTCTCGACCATAGTGTTGGAGAGCCCGTAAACTTAATTTTTATCAGGTCCACCAGACTATCCAACCTCTATCCACAAATCCGGATCGAATTCCAAAAGGGTTAAAGGATCGTCTCCATATCTTTCCCTCAACTGGCTATTATAGGTCTCCTGAAAATAAAAAAAAGTAATCATCATATTCAATTCAATAAAAATAATAACTTACAAAATAAAATGGTTGAACAAACATACCATGAAGTGTTGAGCACGGTTGTCAACGAACTGTTGCGCCCCCTTTTGGTGGTCTTGACTCCGCACGTGTGTCTCCACAAACAGCTCCTTTGGGCTCGGCTCACATCCAAGAGACGTAGCCTATAATGAAAAAAGATTAATTAACAACAAATTAATCTAACGATATATTTCTTTGAAATTAATCTTACCTTCTGTTTCACATGTGCAGCAAACGGAACGAAGCCACCGGTGTGCGTTGTCATCGAGCCATGAATTGGTCGATTTCGGTTGCCAGCACCGGACAGTGAGCGTCGTGTGAACCACTCAAACATCACGTGCTCAAGATAGTGCGTCCATATATCTTCCGGGATGTATATCGGTTTGAAATCCCTCCAAACCGCCACGTCATTCCAGCTTTGGAGACCCTTATCTCTCGCGGTTTTTTTTGCCTTCTTTTGTGATTCATACCAAAAATCACGCAACCTACTTCCATAGCGAGAAATTAGAAGTTGAAACATAAATTTTTTTTATAAAAATATCTTGTATTTTTTTCGATTTTACCTAATTGCCGCGTGATTTTCCCACACCCTCCTCACAACTTTGTCATGCGCCCTGTCCCAGGTGAATTTATGTTGTGTATAAATAATTAGATAAATAAAAATAATAATTTAGTTACAATTATATTAATAAATTATTAGATATAAGCTGGAAATTAGAAATTAACACCAAATTCAAATCTGCTAAACCATGCATCGATTTGAGTTATCCATTCAGATTGTCTGGATAACTGACTCCATTGAAATAATGGAATCTCCATCGATGATTTAAATGCCAATGATATTACTCTGGCGACCTCAATGTTTGTGAACCTGAAAATAAATTAAATTTATGAAATATTGATTAGTTGTTCATAAATTATTTTATAATTTAAAAGAAAAAACTAACACCTTAACAAACTTACATTGAAAGGTCATCCTTCCACTGTGCCTCGTACTTGCGGGTGAATTGATTTCGCTGCAAAGGCACGCCACTTTTGCGCTGTGAACCCACGTTGGAAGAGGTAGCATCGGTTGACGGCGCAGGTGGCGCAGGTGCCTCTCAAGAAGAGGCACCTAAGGATACGTCATCCTCGCTGCTATAAGAACTAGCTGCGACCATACATGAACGACCAGCTCTGGTTTTCGTTTTACGCATCTACACAATTGTATACGAATAATTATATAATTAACTTTGAATGTTAAAAAAAATCGACAGCACCACCCCTATACTGGATACTACCCAAATCCACAAACCTGCAAATATTGACAAAAACCACAACCAATTGACTCCATTTATACTAATATTGTATATATATAACATCACATCTATACATATAACATTCATACTAATTACAAGGTAAATTCAACATTAACAACATATTCAATCATTATATAATACAAACAATAAAAAATATTCAATAAATTCAACAAAAACTCTAGACTAACAATTAAAATTAATGCAAATAATTAAACACAAATCATGCAATAATGTAGTAAAATTACTAATTATTCCAACATATTCAATTACTTATTCTAAGGTAAATTCAACATTAACAATTACAATTCAACAAATTATTCAATCATTATATAAATACAAACAATAAAAAATATTCAATAAATTCAACAAAAACTCTAAACTAACAATTAAAATTAATACAAATAATTAAACACAAATCATGCAATAATGTAGTAAAATTACTAATTATTCCAACATATTCAATTACTTATTTTAAGGTAAATTCAACATTAACAATTACAATTTAACAAATTATTCAATAATTATATCAATACAACAATAAAATATATTCAATAAATTCAAAAAAAAAAACTATAGAATTTAGGAATGAAACATGCATACCTTAATAATGTATTGATTTCAAGACTTTATCTACATTATAAAAATACACCAAAACAAAAAACATAAAAAAAATAAAAATAGCTAAAACAAAAAAAAAACCCATATTGTTTGTTGTTCGTTGGTAATTCCGTCGGTAAACTCATGCGGTCAGAGATGCATTTAATGCATCACCCTTTGGAATTCGTACAGTCCGTCGGTGATTTGGTTGGTAATATTACCCGCCGACAAATGACCGATGGTCTTAATTCCGTCGGTAAATGCGTCGGTGATTGTGGCATTTAAAGTGATTATTTTTGAACTCTCTGTTAAATGCCGACGGACCTTATTCCGTCGGTATATACGTCGGTAATTTTGGTATTTCAAGTGATTATTTTTGAACTCTCTGTGAAATGCCGATGGACCTTATTCCTTCAGTATATACGTCGGTAATTTTGGTATTTCAAGTGATTTGAACTCTCTGTGAAATACCGACGAACCTTATTCCATCGGTATGGACGTCGGTAAGTGTACAAGAAAAATTATATTTGTATTGGCTATGTACGTTCCTACAAACACTTATATGATAAACTATCCATCGCACAAAACAATAACAACAGTGCTTAAACAATACATATTTCATGTAACAAAATATATCATCCATAATCTATATTACATGAAAAAAGGGTTTTACACAGGGCTTCATTCTGATAGTTAATCAGAATTTTTTTCTTCTTCGTCATCAATTGAATAGTCATCACCTTCATCACAATCTTCAATATGGTCATCATCTTCATCGACATTTGCTTGTCCGCTAGAGCTCAAAACAACATTCAACTCCTCTGCGTCAACATCAGCAAGACTATCATCGAAAACATGAAAATTTGAATTTTCTTCCAAGTCAATCGAAGGAGCAACTCGATATGGTTCAACCAACTCACTAACTTGAAAGACTTCATCTTGCACACTTGTGTCTTCGTTCTCATCCTGAACAAGCTCGACACGACCCCTGAGTTTCGTTTTTAAAACAGACACCCAATCCACTCTTGATCGATCCTTTCTAAAAAAAGGTGTGTATGTGTAATAAACCTTTTGACATTGCTTTGCGAAAACAAAGACATCGTTTACGTTGCAGAGTCTAGCTTTTGAGTTGATTTCGACCAGACCATAATACGGATAAACTCTGATTCCTCTGTCAGTCGTGTCATACTAATATCATTTGAATAAAAGCACTCTATTTTGCTCGCTATGATATTGCAGTTCGACGACCTCTTCTAATCTACTATAGTAGTCAACTTCTAACTCACTACTAGTCGATCCCTTAACATAAACACCGATGTTGTATGTCTTTCTACCATGCCCGTATTTTTCAGTATGGAAAACATATCCATTGAAAAAATACCCGTTGTAGCACTTAACTTTTCTTTCAAGGCCCAGGCTTAGTGAAGACAATGACTTAGCAACACCCCTTTCCATTTGATAAACCTTGTATATAATGTACATCATGAACAGTAAACGAGAATCACGTAATGACATGCATACAATAATTTTACAAGTGAGAATGAGTTTGTGATAGTGCTTACATGTGTTCTGAACCATGAGGCAAATTATTCATCTTGTAATTGAAAGATCTGGGATTCGGTCAGCTGTGAGTTATTGGACAACAAATATTGTCGATGTTCCCTGCAAGTGGTAATGAGTGTATTATATTACAATATCTAATTAACACTATATTATTGACAGAGTTTATTAGTATTACACATATATACACTTATTGAATAAAATATCTCAGTTCATCACAGTTAAATAGAACATAATTGTGTACTTGTTTGGACTCTATTTCTGACAAATATCTTCCTCTTACAGTATTTTTAGGTGTGGGTCATCCAGGATTGGAGAATATTGACAAGTTCCCATTGGAAGACACTTCACTGCCATAATCATGCCGTGGAACGCAATTGATTCTTGTTATCAGATGAGGTTCGAAATAGTACGAGATAAATGTTGAAATCTCCTCAACAATATAGGCCTCACATATCAAAGCCTTAACATGCGCCGTATTCTTAACCTTTTTCTTGAGATTGAACAAGTACCTGCATTGAATTAATCAAGTATTTTCAATGAAAAAAAACAAAGAAAATACTTTTATATATGAATTACATTGCAACTGTAATATCTAACCGTTTGAATGGGTACATCCATCTATACTGGACCGGTCCTCCAACTTTTGCCTCGAACGGTAGATGCTCCATTGAGTAAAAAAATGATGGAGGGAATATCATCTCAAGTTTGCATAGTGTCTCGATGATATTCGTTTCAAACCTCTCAATGTGATCAACATTCAACTTGCTGGAGCATAAATCTCTAAAAAAATAACTAATCTCCTTGAGTGCATCCCATATCCTCTATGGCAATAAATAATGAAAAGCTAATGGGATGAGTGTTTGCATAAACACGTGGCAGTCATGACTCTTCATTCCATATAATCTGCATTCCTTGGTATTAACCAGCCTTGATATGTTCGAGGCATGTCCATCAGAAAAACGCAGACTCTTAAGCCATTTATAGATTAATAGTTGTACGTTTTTCTCTAACACGAAACTTGCTCTTGGTTTTGTGACCCGTGACCCATCACAAACCAACTCCATATTTTTACGGTTACAGAACAGCGCTACATCCAATCTAGCCTTGATGTTGTCCTTTGTCTTCCCCCTCACATCCATGACGGTGTTGAAAACGTTCTCAAATACGTTCTTTTTAATGTGCATGACGTCAAGGTTTTGGCGGAGAAAATTGGTCTTCCAATAAGGAAGCTCCCAAAAGATACTTTGCTTCACCCAACTATGGGTCAAACCAAAACCAGAAAACTTCTACTTACCTGATTGGAGACCAAACACAATGTCACCGTACAATTTTACAACATCATGCAATTCTTTACTAGAAAGACGCGGGGGTGCAACATCCTTTTCAACTCTGCCAACAAAGAAATCTTTTATGTTCTTTCTGTACCTGTGATTATATGGCAAGAGACGATGGTGACAGTAAAAAAAGAAGCTTTACCTCCGTTTCTTAGCGTGAATGCCTTGTTGTTTTCCATGCAGTATGGACATGCTAGTTTCCCATGCGTGCTCCAACCGAAAAGCATTCCATAAGCTGAAAAATCATTGATAGTCCACATCAAAGCCGCTCTCATAATAAAATTCTGTTTCCTCGAGATGTCATAAGTCAAAGCTCCAGAGGACCATAACTGCATCAACTCATCAATCAACGGACGAAGACAAACATCTATATTCCGCTCCGGATTGCTCGGACCTGGTATGACCATAGATAAAAACATGAACTCCGGCCTCATACACATCCCCGATGGCAAGTTATAAACCGTCAGTATGACAGGCCAACAAGAATAAGAGTAGCAAATGACCCGAATGGGTTGAATCGGTCTGTACACAACGCAAGACGCACGTTCCTTGATTCAATTGAAAAGTGAGGATGCACACTATTAAAGTGTTTCCACGCTTCACCATTAGAAGGATACACCATCACTTCATCAACCGCATCATATGATTTGTGCCATGTCATGTGCTCAGTAGTCTAGATGTGATTGGGAAGTATCTAAGTTTTTTATATGCCATTAGAGTCTTTCCCCTACCAGTTCTGGGTTTGTAACAGGAATGCCCGCATGTCATGCACCCGGTCATCTCAGCATTTTCAAGGTAGTATAACATGCAGAAGTTAGGGCACATGTCAATTTTTTGGTATCCTAAACCGAGGGGTTTCATTATAGACTTTGCAGCATATAAGTTCTCTTTCAGCCCGTTCTCTTCAGGTAAAATGCTTCTCGTCCATTCAATAATCTTGTCATACCCGGCCTCACTCAACCCGTGATCTGACTTGATGGTGAACACTTGTGCTACGATCGATAATTTACTGTGGTTCGTGCAGCCATCCCATAATGGTTCGTCAGAATCTTTCAACAAATCAAAAAACCTAGCTGCATCTGCATTAGGTTCTTTTTCTACAATTGGACATTGACTGACATTACCTTAATTCATTTTCATTGCATCCATAACCATATTCCTGTAAGGATTAGTGTTGTCATTTGCTGCTTCATGCACGTTGCTAGCACTAGAAGTTGACTCAACCACCATTTCTTCCATTCTTCTCTTACTAACAAATACTTCTCCGTGTGCATACCAACACTGATAATTCTCCATAAACCCTTTGTGTAGAAGATGCATCGTTACAACATCTGGACGCAGATACTTTTTATTTTGACACTTCTTGCATGGACACCTAATACCGCCTCCAGTAAAATTTCTGGGAATAAATGCTGCGAAATTAATAAAACCCTGAACCCCGTTATAATAATCCATCCTCCGCAATCCTTGGGGTGAATCTCGATACATCCATGACTTCCATCGAATCTCTATAAAATTATGATGACAACATGTATTAATTAATTATGTTAGGTAAATAAATTTGCAAAAAAATTAGTTTACCTCAAGATTATCCAACAAACCAGTTGTCATAACCCAATTTTTGATCATTTTATTTTAATTATTATTATTATTATTTTATTTACTGAAAAGGATTTTAAAAAAATGATGACAATAATGAAAAAAATAAGTAAAATGAAATAAATAAAGATTGAATTAAAATTTAGGTTAAAGGCAACATGATTGGAAGTTTTTGGTTTAATTAAACTTTGGAATTAATCTAATTAATCCAATCAAGGGTTTAATTGGAGACTTAATTGAGCTTGGAATTAATTTAATTAATCCAATTAAGGGTTTAATTGAAGAATTGATAAGTTTTGAGACTTAATTAAGCTTGGAATTAATTTAATTAATCCAATTAAGGGTTTAATTGGAGAATTGATAAGTTTTGAGACTTAATTGGACTTGAATTTAATTAAATTAATGAAATCAGGGACTTAATTGAACAATTATCAAAGTATAGGGCTGATTCTTGTCAAATTTAAAAGAAATTAAAACCCAAGGACCAATGTGTAAAAGGAGTAAAAATACAGGGATCCAATTACAATTTACACAGGGACTTGATTACACGATTTCAGAAGTTTAGTGACCAGATTGAAAGTGGCTGTTCCCATCACACAAACGACGCCGTTTTTAGAATTTGTTAATTGCCTTCTTCTTCTTTGTCGTCAGGAGCCGTTGCTGGAGTAAAGGATGGAAGCCGTTTTAAATGCTTGGCATTCTCTGGCTATAAAGCCAGAGAAGATGAGAGAGCGGATGGAAGGGGGGGAAGAAAAATAACCAAGAACGGGAGAAGAGGAAAAACTGAAGAAAAACTGGGAAGAGTGAACCGAGAGAAAAGGCCAGGCACGCGAAAAGAAAAATGAAGAAAATAGAGGAGGAATGACAGAACCGGGAAGGGGAAGAACAGGAGAACTGGGAGGAGAGAGTGAACCAATAGGAGAGAGAGAGAGAAGGAAGACGAACGAAACCAGAAGAGAGAAACACAAAGATACGAGCCTAATTTTTAAGCTTTTTTTTTAGAACCCCACAACAGAAGTAAACCTTTCCCTCACCAGTATCGGCCTAAAACCATGAAACCAGAAACAAGCCAAGAGAGAGAGACGGTGTTCTGAAAATAGAGCAAAAAAAAACAAAGAAAATTAAGCCGAACAGAGACGCAGGAAGGGAATACAATGGGGAAGACAAGCAGAAGGAGTAAAAGGAAATTTGGACCACAGCAATCTCACGCAAACCCTTTGCAAACACACCAGGTACGTCTTCTGCTATGTTTCTCCCGTTTTTCTTTACTTCATTTTTGCTGTTTGTTTTTTTTATTCAGTAACAAGGGCCATGCACGCGTGATTTAGATCACGCGTGCCTTGTATGGCCCAGCCGAGTCACTGGTTTAGGCCAGTGACGGGGCTGGGATGGCTGGGTCTAGCCCAGCCCAAAAAAATAAAAAAATAAAAAATAAAAAAAATAAAAAAGTAGAAAAAATAAAAAATGTGTATGCATGAATAAAAATAATGTAAATTTATTGGTTTATTCACTAACGCCAGAGTCATGAATAAAAATACCAGTTTAAATTTATATTATTTTTATTCATTGTATTTTATTTGCATGTGTAAAATATAAATTTATTTTTATTCACTAGGCGCTAGAGTAAGGAATAAAAAATATTGATCTAATTTTTTTTGTAGCTACGAATTTTTACCAACGCCAAAGTTGGAATTATTCGAGCTCGAATATTTACTGGCGCCAGAGTCAGGAATATTATAAAAAAATCATCATAGCATAAGAGAATAAATGTTTAGTAATTTAAGACAAAACCATCAATGTAGTCTGCCTCAGGCAGAATGTTTAAAGGGTGATAATATCTTTCTTTTTACGTAATCAATCCCGAGCCATAAAATCTCTGTTGACCAGTTAGGGTTCCTAGTGATCATAATACTAGGTGACGACTCCTTGAACAAGATATTTTCCCTAAAAGAAGAAGATGCCAAAAATCTGTTCTTTTTCTAATTATCGAGATTTATTTTTTATGGCCGCCGCGATGTCGGGTGCGACACCAGTTACAACTTCTCATAAATATTAAATATTCATTATCAATTATCATTAACATCTATACAAATTAATACATATATATCAATTTACAAAAATTACAACTCCGCAATACAATTGATGATAAAAATTAAAACGGACCCATTAAACAAGCTATTAATTATTTCAAAACAACACATGTAATTCGGTAATTCAATAAAATTTAAACAATTTACAAACAAATACAATCTTACAAAATCTAAAACAAACCATAACAAGTATAAAATTATACATTCATATACTACAAGTTTGTTTGAGAAATAACAATAAAACATGTACATCTACTAACAAAATACATATACTAAAAAAACAATAAAAACCATGATATTTAAATGTTAAAATTTAAAAAGATAGAATTACTTACAAAAACTGATAAAAATCCGTAGGTAAATCAGAACACGGATTCTGTGACAATAAGACTTCAAGATATATGACTTGTTGTGCTGAGAAGAGGGAGATTTTTTTTGGGAGGGGGGTTGGATGTTTGTAGTTGGGGAGAGTTGAGATGAGAAAGAAGAAGGTGAAATAAGGGAGTATCGGGTTGAGTGAGAGGGGATATATTAACTTTTATTGACGGATTCACCAACAGAATATTCTGCCCGTGATTCCGTCGGCTATTCTGACGATAAATAAGACACGTCACCATACAGAGCTGTCTTTTTGAATCCCTCAGTGATTTCGTCGGCTCGGTGAATCGATCTCGTCATCGTACGGAGCTGCCGTTTAGAGCCTCTATATTGTATAAAAAACATATCTAAACCAAGAAACCAAAAACTAAATCGGTTTAATTTTGAGTTTTTGGACCATATTTTAGGTATTTGGAGTTGATGAAATGATTTGTGGGGTGTTATAAGGGTGTTGATGAGGCTCTTTGAGTTGAAATAACTTGAAAATTAGGGTTTTTTTTTAGCTAAAAGACCAGTTGCTCGATTTTCAGGGCACCAATATAGTGGTTAAAATTTGGGTTTGCAAACGACACGTCATTTTCTTTTTTTTTCCCAACAAAAGATCTTCCAACCCTTTAAAAAAAATAAAAATAACCCAGGACCTTGAAGGTCCGCTTGCGCTCCTTTGTTCTTCATTTTAGTGGTAGGTTTTTTTTTGCCATCTCTTTTAGGTTGAATATAAATTTAGGGGGAAATAATATCAAGTCCGGTTGAGTTTATAGTTCGGGGCACTAGTTTGATGAATTAAGCCACAACAACCAGACTATTATTATTTTTTCTAATATTGCTTTTTTTTTCTTACTAATATCTTTTTTGATATTTTTTAAAATAATTTTTAAATTTATATTGCAATTAATATCCCTCAACTATGTATTTGTTTTTAAGTTAATAGAGATTGTTTTTTTTAATAGTGTTGGGCATATTTAATTTAACTATAATTTTTTTTTATGTATGAAAATATATAAAAAAACCTGTTTGTATAATTGTTTTGTTTTGTTTTGTTTTTGTTTTGTTTTTTTTTTTTTTTTGTAAACGAGAAAGACATCTTATCCGTAACAGAACGGGAGTAAAATAGTTAGGAATTCTTCGAACAACATTAACTATCAATTATTGGTGCTACTCCATGTACAATCCCACAACCTCACAGTAAAAGAAGAAATCAAATCGGATGTAAATCATTAAAAAGTTATTTATTACGAAAATAGAAAACTCTTATTTAAAAAAGTAAAAAAAAAA
>Ga0325402_1004727_pt1 | contig 12604 bp, 4 predicted proteins | sample PopdelMetagenome_22_FD_207212 | JGI IMG/M metagenome (GOLD analysis project Ga0325402, IMG submission 207212) | Populus deltoides microbial communities from Bellville, Georgia, United States - Xylem-PdKOR-R3 | ecosystem: Host-associated > Plants > Phyllosphere > Stem > Wood/Secondary xylem... | reverse complement strand
TATTGTTGACTTTTACTATTATGGTAATTAACTGTTGCTTGGTTGTGGTTCTAGATGCAATTGTTGTTTTTAATTAACATGTAGTTGGTAAAAGTCATGATAAAAAAACATCCCACAATAAAAATTAGTTGTGATTATTGGCTATAATAAAAAAAATTCATCAAATTAATTAATTTTAGGGTTGATATATAATATGTAATCAACGATTTATTTACTAAACAATTCTTGGCATTGGCATCGTTCACGTTCCATAAAAATTTAAATTATTTTTGCTAAAAAATAATTTATTTTTATGTTTTGGATCGTTTTGATGCGCTGATTTCAAAAATAATTTTTAAAAAATAAAAAAAAATATTTTACTGCATTTCAACATAAAAAACATTTTAAAAAGCATCTTCAACCACATTCCCAAACAATCACTAATATTATAATTGAGATAAAGAGGAAGAACATAACCTCGATCGATTAACGTATAAATTAACATGAAAACTGAATAAAAAAACCTGCAATATTAATTTACATAATTTCTCTTCCTCTCTCTTTTTCGTTCTTGTGAACCATCGTTTGAATTGAGAATCACAATGAATTAAATGCAGGTAGGGTATCAATTCAAGAATTAACAATACCCAACTCAATAAATGACATGCTGCGTTATCTTAATCTCCACTAATTAAAAAAGAAAGCTGCAGGTAGGTTCACATAAATTGCCGTGGAGACCATCCCGACCCACTCTGTCGTCGTCTTTACACTGTTTCCATTAAAGTAAATGCATTTCTTTGTGGGATCTTACGTTAGCCATGGGACCATGTCTACACAATATATCGGGCTTTTGATTTTCCTTTTTATCAAACATGGAAAGTTAAGTTGTCGTTAATATTGCTTTAAATTTTGCTCGTACTTCTTTCACAATATTTATGTTAAAATCAAATGCTAAAGTATTTATTAAGAGATTCTTGCGCGTCCTTAGATTGATTCACATCATGTTTTAACAATGGATGCATTATTAATTTTTTCATTTCATAAATATGATTATGCTATTAAATATAAAAAGATTAATTAATGCTCTGAGTGCTATTAACTGATGAATTAACTATTTGTATGGATCTAATAATGTTCAACTAATAATTTCTCATGTTTATGAGGATATATAGATATGATAATTTAAAAGCATGCAAGAACTAAGTCTTAAGATGATGATTATTCCCATCCCAATTGATACATTTATTTTTATTTTATTTTTTTTACAATTTCTCTTAGGGTTCCAATCCTAAAACAGAAACAAAAATTACTTAGAGCCTGGTTGAATCTCCAACAAATCAAGCAATTGTTATTATGCATAATACACCTATTTCTGGAGATTAATCTTTAGTTAGCGAAGGGTGAAATCAGACTCAACTAGCTGTAATTAACCTCTCATTCTTCGTTAAGAAGCATACTTGAATTGCACGTACCTTGGGGTCATTTTTTCCTTTCTGTCAACGAAAAAACCCCTTCAAGTGGGTTGCAAAAAGAAAAATGCTATACGTATCACGTTTATCTTGTCTTCCCGTATATATACTGTTACTCTTAGTACTTGTTTGGAAAAAAAGAAGAAGAAGAAGAAGTTTGAATTGGAATATCAACACGGTGCATTAAGAAAAACTCTTATTTGGCCTGAAGGATTTTCCATGTGAGTTGTGTTAGATTCGTATATTCATGCATGTAATTCTGTGTAAGTTCTTTGTAATTGATCATTGCCTTGCTAGAATCTACGTACACTGCTTTGAATTATCAGCACAATGATTTTCAGGCTTCTCATATGACCTTCGCAGCTGATCCATGTGTTGTCAGGTACATTTCTTGTTGATCTAATATCCCTCATATAGGAGGTATAGTTGTTAAATTACGTTGGATTTGATTAGTTAATTTAAAAAAAAATCAGGATTTAAAACTAGATTTTAAACAAATTTTAAGTTGAATTAAAAAAATATTAACATGATAAAATTCAATTCATCCAATTAAATAGTTGACTCAATTAAATCCCATCTAGATTTAATCAGGCAAATATTAAAGATTTAAAAAAAAAAAATTGTTATCATATAGATTGTCTTGATAATTAGCAACTAAAAAAACTTCTTGGGATAAGTTTTCGACCTGATTATAATGACTGCATGCAAAACTGAATGAAGAAGTAATTAACAAGTTGGAAATGGCCGATTAATTTGTTGATGATATAGTTTATTTTAGGGTTTATTTTAACTTACCCTTTGAAGTTTATGGATCATTCTCTGTTGATTGAAGTGGTGGAAAGGGTTTCATGACTTCTTTTTTTGTCTCAATTAAGCCCTAAAAACTTCAACTTCCGCCGCATTGTTTTTTAATTTTTTTGGTTCCTTCTCTGCATGTAACAGTTGCGGAAAGTGCAAGGAACGGATTGGCGTTCACATCCCAATCTTTGAAATTAGACTTTGGTAAAACTCCTTCGGCTATATATGACTGCTCATTGCTCAAATAACGGTTGCAACCATTTGACCTCACTTGTGCTCGCTAGCTAGCTATCATGGGTCATCAATTTGAGTTCCAACACAAGTTTTGATCGCCTAATAAGTTCGAAGCTTTCATTGTCAAATTGGAAATGAGGTGTACATGAGATTTAACAAAGTAACATGCACATTTGGATAATAAGCTTCCATGAACAATCCAACTTTTAGAAAGGTTTGATTCACTCCATATATATAGCGGCTACTGCATTTAAATACATTAGTTTTTACTAAAACTTGATCTACCAATCATTGAGACAAAAAGTATGTGAATAAATTGAAGGCACACCTCTTGAATTTGTGCCCTCCAAATATTAATTATACAGACTCGTAAATATTTTATTTTCTATTTAAATTGACTTAGATATTAGAGTGTCCCCTATCCTTCCAAAATGATAATAATATATAGTAAAAGAGTGGTGTTATTATGCCAATTTATCTAAAAAGATTGTAAGTGATTGTCTCAATCCAATAGCTTAAACTGTTAGGTGAAATCTTAGAATATGATTTATATTATTCTCTAACACACCCTCAAGTGAAAGCTCTTTGGACTTGAAACTTGTATAGGCCCACATTACCTTGTGTTTAATTTTTATCAAATAAATGAGGATAGTGAGATTCGAACTCGTGACTGCTTAGTCATTAAGGCTCTGATATCATGTTAGAGAACCAACTCAACCCAATAACTTAAACGGTTAGATGAGATCATAGGATATGATTTATATTATTCTCTAACAACCAAAGACTTCAATTGAATCAATTTTTCTTTTTAAAAAATTTAAACATAATTAAATCAAATAAAAAAACTACACTGATTAATTTGATTTGCTTTAGTTTTACATGTGGTAAAATCAAATAAATCTAATTTTAATTAATAGTTCTTTAGTTAGTCTATTGATTTTTGAAATGCTTTGATTAATGAATCTTTTGTTGGGCTATTTTTACTACTTTTAATAAACTATATAATCAGTTAAATTAGATTTGATTTATTTTTCTCAGTTTTAAAAATATAAAATCGAATCAAATTTTTTTTTTTAATTTTCTAACCAAGATTATTGTTCAAAAAGTTAAAACATTAGGTTTGGTTAATTTCATATCTATTTTTTATGAATATTCTGAATAATTAAATTGATTTGTTAACCCTTATTTTTCACTTTTTTAGTATGCGCGCATGCATATTTTTGTTTTGGACAAGAAAATACACATGAATGTTAGAAAACCCCCCTTCCTTGTTCGTTTATTTCTCTAAAATCGATTATGAATAAAACCCACTTAAATTATTCATAAATGTGCTAATATTATCCACTGATTTTAATTAAAATGAGTAATCAAATACGAATCAACTCCTAAATTCCTGCCCACAACTCAAAATCATCCAACTTAACTCTCAATAACCCAACCCGTAAATAGTACTCCCATTTATTATAATTCTTTTGATAAATAATTAAATGCAAAACAATAGCCGCAAAATTGAAAAAAATGAAGAAGGGCTGAATTTAATTAATCCATGAAGTCCCAACCACATATCTATTTATTTCAATCTCTATTCAAGTACATAATGATTTAACTTAATTTTTCTTTTTTACTTTAGGGTTTCAAACCAAAATCTATGCATATTAAGACGACTAATTAATGGATTACTTTTATGATTTAGTGAATTAATATATAATCAATTCACTTTAAGATTAAAAAAAAAAAAACTAGTACGAGGCAATTGCTTCCTCGTAACCTTAATTACTTCATAGATAAAATATGAATCTAAATCATGCACCTAATTAATGATCACACGACATGTGCTCCACTAACTCCCAAAAATCTTTTTTTCTCTTCATATTTTAGGCTGTACCAAACGTTTTATCCTCTTATTATTCCTTTTTTTTTTTTTGGTGCATACCAAACATTTTCTTAATCGGTTCCTAAAATCGATTTTCCTTTATCACACAGCGACACGGCATGTTCTCACCTAATTCAAGACGTCGATCGTTAGGAGCATAAAAAAAAAAAAAGAAACCCATTCTGGTCGACAACGAAGTAAATGAACACATGCATGTTCGTGAGAACCGAACCTTCCGAAATCTAAAAAAATGATTCCAATTATTATTTTGTCTTTTCTATAGATGAGATGGAAAATTAAGCAAAACCCTAAATACATATTGCATGTCCAGCCGTAGACTATAGTTTTTATATAAGTTTTAGTCCAAAGTCTCCGGCTCCTTCATGGCTTTGCATAGCCTATATATATATATATATATATTCAACTCTGATCAGTATATACTAAGATAATACATTATATGTGGCAGTAGAGGAGGGAGTCTCACATCATTAACTTTGCCCTCTTTTCTAGAAGTTGACAATTTTTTGTCCGGATAAGAAATAATTAAGCTCGTGCTACACAAATTGTCGGTCACCTGTCGGTTCTGAGTTATTTTGAAATTTGTAGCTACACTTGCATGGTTGCTATCAATTTAATCTAGAAAAGTGGAAAAACTTTCCATACTATTTGAATATAATTTTGTTTATTTATCTTGAAAAGATATTAAAATAATATTTTTTTTATTTTTTAATAATTTTATATAATTTTTAAATCAAAAAAATATTCTTAAGAAATACACCATAACATGTACTAAACCTTCAACTTAGATATTCGAGCATTGATCTTCTACTTGTTCATGGCTTCAGGAGTAGCCTTTGATGAATAATGCTAAGCTAGGATCGATCTCCCCAAAACATTTTGAAATCTTTTATGTTTTGGTCAATGCCCTAATATATATAATTCATTTTTTTCTTAAAAAAATATATATCATCTCATACATTAAATTATAGGTATATTTTATTAATGAATCTCATTAAACCAATAATTGATATTTCTTTTTATAAATGAATTTTATAAAACTATTATGTAAGATTAACAAAACTTTTTAATTTATATAATTCGTATGTAGGGCCGGTCGAACAGAACCCTCTTAATAATGAAATTCTACGGTAGAAATAACAAATTAAGCGATCATTATATTCTCAATATTTGAACAATAAAGTCTTAATTATATTACTGTAGATGAATGATTTCATAAACAATATGTACCATTTCCATTCGTTAATTATATGTTTTCTCAACAATGCACCAGCTGTTGAGCATCCACTGCTGCTAATTAAGAGAGTGGAAACCGGTGATGATTCAACGAGTTGGCATGTGAAAACATGTGAACATGTTTCTGAATCATAAACTGGCTGATGTTGATTCCAATCTGTGGTATGAAACCCACAAACCTCTTATCTTGTTTCATGTGGTTTCTGACATCGAAATAATTTCATGTTGAAAAAAGAAGAGGAAGATTTTCACACACAGAGATATATAAAAGAATAGGGTTTGCTGGGTCAGATGTGGTGGTTTTTTTTAATGAATTACAGTCATGTCGTATATGTCATCTATGACACCAACGCTTGAAGATCTGATTTCATTTCAATGTCGTCTAACCTTAGCTTGTGCACAGTACTGCATGCTGATCACCAAGGAAGGTAATTACATGGCCGAAACCACTGGCAACTTAACCTTCAAAGCTTTAATTCCGAGCTGGATACCATGAGAAGATGATGCTCAGATACGATGATGGATAGTATCTCTGCCTAGCTAGTTGAGCACTACCATGAAAGACCCAACTGTACGTCTTTAGGAATAGAAAGAAACTAGCCTTAGGCTTCCACGTTTCGCTGTGAGGAAAATAATAATAAGAAATCAAAAGAAAAAAATTAAACTAAATCATTATTGTTATCATTTAAAAAATTAAAATCATAAATTTGATTTGAAAGATAAAATTAAAAGTATAAAATATTTATCAAAAGGATAAAGGGAAAAAAATATAAAATTAAAAATAAAAGGATTGAATCGAAAATTATTATATATACAAATTAAAAACCAATGATTAAATTGAAAATACATAAAACTTTAACAAAATAAAAAATGAAAAAAATATAAAAATAAAACTAAAAGGATTGAATCTGAAATCCAATAATACTAAGGACCATAATATATTTATCAAGGTAAGAGAAACAAATGAAAGGGAAGGAAAGGGTCATTGATGATAAACTAGGAATATTTGGATTGCACACACTACCAAGGATGGGAGAGGAGACCATAGGGAATAAAACTATATGGCGGAATCCTATTTTTGATCACTAGAAGATGCCGCACGCGCTATCCAAAAGACACGGTATCTCCCATTATGCACACAACAACATCTTTTTCTAATTAAAAATATTGTTGTAATGATAAATTACGACATTATTCCCATGCAAACCAACAATTAACAGGAAAAAAAAATCCAAACTAAAAGACTCTACTATCCCTGACTCTAATGCATTAAATTTCTTGGATACAAAGGTGCATTTATAATTCAGTTGTATATAGAAACCAAAAATACATATATATCCGTACCTGAAATAATTGATTTTTTTTTTATTTCTCTTCGAGGTATTTTTGTTATTTTACTTTTCATAAGAATATTATATAGATAAAAATATTTTTACACAAATCAATACCGATGAATAGCTCGTTTGAAAATATCAAAATACTCCTTAATAAAAAAACACAATATTTTTTGCCAAGATCATGGACTTAACTCTATTATAGTGAATATTGAAGTAAGTTTATGACAACAATGATTCTCCAATGCATTTTAGTATATTTATTATAACTTTTATTTTGCCCCTTGTGTTTGTAATGAAATGTCAGAGGAATCCTCCCATGTAAGGCAGTTTCCCAACTCTTAGAGTACAAGGGTTGAATCATCAAGTAATAAAGGATATGAAGTGTGATTTTAGTTGTTTTTTAAATATTTTTTATTTAAAAAATTATTAAAAAAATATTTTTTTTATTTTTTAAAAATTATTTTTAATATCAGTGTATCAATATGATCTGAAAATACTAAAAAAATATTAATTTAAAATAAAATAAAATAAAATTTTTTAAATATATTTTTAAAATGTAAAAATAAATGGGGACATAAAAAATAAAGATAAAGTTGTCATAATTTTGGTTTTTTTTTTTTTTAATGGTAGACTGCTTTAAGGCTAGTGAAGACCATGGTGCTGTCGACATCAAATGCATGCGTTTGAGACTGCCCTTGAGCACGCTCCAATGACAGCTTGCACCAATTTCAGTATAAGGAAGGAATAGATTTGCATTATTATTATATAAAAAAAAAAAAACTATTCATCCTCACACGTGAATTACAATGTTTTTTATTTTCTATAAACTTATGTGATTTACAAATTTATTAGGGTAACCTAAGTGTTTATAGGTTTAGTGGAGTTTTATTTTATACTAAACTTGATTTTTTTATAGTTTATTTTTTTATTTAGTTAAAAAAAACTAGTTAAAAAAAATCATATTATTAAACTTTATAAGATAACAAAAAATAAAGGGTATGGAGAAACCATTATTCACCAACACTTATTGATTCGTGAATTATAATGTTTTGCTATGAGAAAGTGTTTTTTTTTTTTTTAATTTTGTCTTGATATATTTGGTTGACTAAGAATTGATAATTTGTATTGATTTATTTTCCATGAAACTCTTATGATTTTAAAAAAAAATCCTCACATTAAGTGAATGCTTGAATTTACAAAATAGAATTCAGTTTTATTGTTTAAAAAAAAACAATAAATGCAGGGACCAAATTTGATTATGGAGAAAAAAAATGTAGGTTTTTTTTTCTTTTTTTCTTGTACTTTTTTTATTGAATTCTTGTTATAATTTTTTTTAATTTTATCTTTTAATATTGGGGTGGTTTAGAATTTGACATTGTAATTTATTTCCTTTTACTTTGCTTTCTATAAGGTTAGTGTGATTTACGATTTTGTCAGAGTAATCCCGGTTGCCCCAGTTTACGAGTTTGATGGGTGTCTTATTTTTTAATTAAACTTAAATTTGTTATCGTCTATTTTTCCTTTTATAGTTAAAAATAATTTCATAGATAAATCATGTTAATAAATTTTATAAAATCCATAGATTTGTTCACAGGTTTAGATGGTTGATATAGTTCTTGGGTCTTGCGAGTTTATATATATATTATTTTTTTACTTTATCCTTAGATATTGGGTTAATTGGAAACTTAGTTTTATAATTAGTTTCATTTCACTTTCTATAAGGTTATTGTGGTCTAAAAAATAATTTTGGTATTAAGTTAGTGTTTAATTTTATAATCATTTATTTTATTTTATATTTAATTAAAATTTAATTTTAAAAAAATTATAATCTTAATAAAGTCATAACTTTATTTACATATTTAATATATTAGCTAGAATTACTCAAGAGTTTATAATGTACTGGTCTAAGCTAATTTTCAAGACTATTCGGTCCACAAAGGCTCTAGCCTATGAGCTAGATTGGTCACTTTTTGCACTGTTTGGAAACAGGTATAAACCGCGTTTCATAAAAATTCAAGTTTTTTTATTAAAAATTAATTTTTTTATATATTTTGAATCGTTTTGATGCGCTGATCTTAAAAATAATTTTTAAAAAATAAAAATATATCATTTAATATATTTCAACATATAAAACATTTTAAAAAACAATCATTACTAAACTTCCATAATACTATCAAAAAAAATTATTCACACTGTTAACATTTGTTTTTAAATTAAAATAATATGACCTATCAGCAAGCGCGTACCGATATACTGTTGCCAGCTAATTTTCTAGACCATTCGGTCCACAAAGGCTCTGGCCTACGAGCCTGAAGGTCATTGTTCAAATTTGAAAGACTAGACAGATGACCACTGAACATGCTTGGCATGGAGTACAAGCCCCACAAGTCTTAACAAACTGGGGATCACACACAAGAAGGCAGTTCTGAAGGTCAAGAGAATGCCTTAATTAGATGAATGGACAGAAAACATGAGAAGACAAGAGAAGATTGTGGGGTTGGGTTGCTTTTCTGTACACATCATGAAGCCTACGACAGCCAAGAGCGTGCTTGTCATCCTTTCCGTGGGTCTCCACAAAGAAATTTTGGAACCAAGAGTCGACATGCCCTACCTTCACTTTCATATTCATTGATGGCAAAGGATATGATCAAAATTGGGATGCAGTTTTTTACGACTCCTTCGTTCTTTCAGACCTTCACATACTTGAAAGGTTGGATTTTCTTCTTTGTTTTCTCCCATCGATGGATGGTCCCAACTGGCATTTTGTTTTCAATAAATTGTGAGGGAGGAGGGTTCTTAAGAGAGTTGTTGCCAGCACAAAAAGGCTTGTTTTCATTGCTTTATAGGAACTTTGCGGCTTTTCTGCTAAATCTATCTACCTTTAACTTGTTCTTATGGGTGTGAGCCGTGACTTCTGCTTGCTGCATATGATTGTGAGTTCAGATTTCTATTTGTTCTGTCTGTTGGACCATCGAAGGAAAAATTCAAAGTGATGATAATGCAACATCCAAAAGTCTGGCCACGATCCCTTGCGCTAATCTGACCCTTAATATGTACTGAGAAATATAACGAGCTTATGATTAAATTGAAATTAAATTCAGAAATGAGAAGCTTTGGCAAAAGTATAACCCTGGAAAACTCAGGAGAATTTAAGTCAATCTCATAGATGAATTAGGATTCATACAAGTTTAGAGCTGATTCTACTTGCAGGATGTCCAACGCCCTTGGAGTAAAATGCACGCTACAATATTTGCAAGGAAAATCTGAGGAAGAAGACTGAAAATAAAAACTACTTCTAAAACCAAATTGGTTATTATATATGCTCCAGGAAATTTTAATGGGAACACAGTATTGGTTAAGGAAATGAGAAATGCTGAATGACTTTAAAAGGGAGCAGGAAATTTCAATGGAAACACAAGATTGATTATTGAAAGAGAAATGCAGAAGGACCGAACAATTTCTCATTCCTTGGAATAAAGAATATTATGGACTTGAAGTGAAGAACATTAAAAAGAAGAAAAGAACACAACATGACTTCGAACAGAGAACGCGAGAATTTGTTCCTGGCTCATTCTCTTTAAAATTATAGCTGTACAGCATTTGGATAAATCAGAGCCTTGTAATATTGTTCTTGGGTTCTTACCTTCTTATTTAAAACAAATTGTAAAATAGTTGGACCATATGGCAAGTTCGAGCACCGATTCCCTCTCCTTTTTTTCCCACAGAATAACTAAAGGAGGATGAACTTTAAAACGGCAAGGCAAAGTGTTCCATAGTGGGCTTCTCTTTAGCCATTGATCACTCCTTTCTTGCCCCTGGATTCCATCAACTTCAATCCTTTCAGTGATCAGTTGGTTACTTAAGACTTGAAGCATTGATTATTATGGAATCAAGCATGCAATTTCTTCATTTTTTTCTGGTGTTTAACCATGATTCAATTATACTAGCCCACAATACCATTGCCATTAACCTGCAGCTACTGTCTCCGTCCTCATGAGAATTTGGGTCTTCCTAACAAAAAAAATAAAAATGAAGGAAGCACATGCAAGATTAGTATTATTAGATTATGAATTTAATAAAAATATACTTATGCTGATTTCTTAAACATAGTGTCTTCTAGCTAGGGGTGTATATGTCGATGATGGCCTATGTTCAAATTATGGAAGAAGCTGAAAATACTCAAGATGCCATCAAAGCAGCTAAATAGAAGTTTCTATGGTGGTGAAGGTTAAACAGACAAGTGAGGCTTTGGAAAAACTACAACCTTCTATGTTTTGAATGATCAGAAAGTAGATGAGGAAAGAGGCTGCTATCTCTTCTTTCTGCATATATGACTGCTGAGGAATTAATCTTTTTTTTCGGCGAAAGTCTAGGGCGGCATGCATGGGTAGAAGAAGGAGATCAGAACACAGGCAAGAATACTATGGACTTGAAGCGAAGAGCCCTAAACGAAGAAAAGAACATAACACGAGTTTGAACAGTAGGCAAGAATTTGTTCCTGCCCCATTCTCTTCAAAATTTCTAGCTGTACAGCATTTGGAGTTTCACAAGGCAAAAGATTCTTATTAAAGCAAATCACAAGGCAAGTTCAAGCATTGATTCCCTCCATAGACAAGAATCTTGCTCCATTCTCTTTATTATATGCTTTCCCTGTTGCGAGCATTCGAACGTGGTGCTGCAAAACATCTGATACAGTTCATGCGCGCGTCGTATTATACAAGAAACAAGGAAGTCACCCCCTTCCCACATGAGAAAGGATCTAAAAACATTTCCCCGTCAATAAAGAGCTGAAAGGGTATGGTAGAAATTATTCAAGAAACTAGTAGTGCCAAACAATCCAAACTGACAGAAGAAAAACAGAAGGTAACCTCGGAAAATTAAAAAATTAAAAAATAAAACGGAAAAGCGGGAATGAAGATCAGCGGGAAAGGTAGTTATAGTTGGGCTGGGCCAAGAAGTTCAAAGTAAAGCGTGAGGTCCGGTAAGGAAGGCGAGGCCCGCCCTAGCACCAAATTGATTAGGAATTTAATTTTGTTTTATTTTAGGGCAACCTTAACATTAGGCCCTCAACTATGATTTTAAGTATAATATGGTACTCAAACTAAACTTTATTTCACATGGATCTCCAAATTATCACGAAACTTTCAATTACATCTCACGGATAAAGCTAAAATCTTCTCGTTCTTTAGGGAGAACATAAGAAACTAAAGATATTCAAATATTGAGAAAATCTATAGAATTATATAATATTCGTAATATAAGATTTATGAAATTAAAGCTTTTGTTGAGAAAATGTTTTATCAAATTGAGTTATATAATTATATATTAACTAATTTTTTAGGCAATAATGCTAAAAAAAACCCAGCAATAATCTTCTCAACAATAATCTTGTTTCATATATAATATCAAATCATGTACATTGTCCAATTTGCCCCTCAATCATTAATACCTGTAATTACTCATTAAAGGGTATTGTTGTCATTTCAACTCCTTATTAGAGGGGGTATTGCATGCTATCCTCAAGCATAAAGAATTATTGGTGCACAATTTTTTGTCTTCCTGCTAGCGATACTAAGATTTTGGAGCATTTGTTAGATTTAATTTTAATTTATTTAAATTTTGGATGGATAAAAAATTCAACACATTTTTTGATAGGCCCA
>Ga0325402_1004725_pt1 | contig 12606 bp, 5 predicted proteins | sample PopdelMetagenome_22_FD_207212 | JGI IMG/M metagenome (GOLD analysis project Ga0325402, IMG submission 207212) | Populus deltoides microbial communities from Bellville, Georgia, United States - Xylem-PdKOR-R3 | ecosystem: Host-associated > Plants > Phyllosphere > Stem > Wood/Secondary xylem... | reverse complement strand
AGAGAGAAAAAAACAAAGCAAGCCTTATAAACATGGTCTAATTTTTAAAAGTCGCATCCCGTGAAAGGTTTTTTTACGCAGATTCAATCAAGAAATTAATCAATTTAATTTTGAAGGATGAGATAGACGTAAAAATATTAATGAGAAAACCTACAAAAGCAACAAAAAAAATGATGATAAAATTTGATAGGAAAAACCCAAGGAAACAAAAATTAAATGAAAATAAATGCCTAGGGGTGGAATTGAAAAGAAATAAATTAATCAAGAAAATGATTCAAAACAAAATAAATGCCTAGGGGTGGAATTGAAAAGAAATAAATTAATCAAGAAAATGATTCAAAACAAAATAAATAAAAATTAAAAAATTAAGGACCAAGTTTGAAAACAAATTAAAAAAAATCAAATGAACAAGGATGAAATAAAAAATAAAATCTAATTAGAAACAATCAATGCAAATAGAACAATTGAAAAATAAGAGAAGAAGGACTAAATCAAAAGAAAAAATAATTTGAATGGCTGATAAGGATTTTTGCATGGTCACCCCACAATCCAAGAAAAAAAGAGAAGGAAAAAAAAAGTAATTTTGGGGCCAAACCACGATGAACCACAATACACGCGCTGCCCATAAAAAAAAGGATGTCAAGACGAATCAAATGATGCGGCAGAATCATAGTTATAATTGCCAAAGCCAGTCGCACACACCGCTAGAAGAAGACATGGCGGTTGACGCGTGCGAGGCATACATCAGTAGCTTTTTCATTTTTTTGGGTGAAAAAACCAAAAATTCTCTTAAGAATAAACAATATTAACAAACAAATCATTGTGAAATTACAACTAAACCCCTAAAGCCAGGGCTAAAAATTCAAATTGTAAGGGTAATGTAGTAATTCAACTGTTCTATAAAATTTGAAAACACAAAAACACCCCTGTGTAGAAAACATTGGATTATTTTATTAAAGGGTTACATTAGTAATTTTACTATGCATTTAAAAATTCAATTACCAAAATAACCTCGCACAATCCTCAAAAGACATTTATGTCATGGTAAAAAGACCATCCTACCCCCGAAGCCAAAACAAGATATAAAATAACCAAAGGACAAAAAAGTCATGATACTATTGTAATGAATAGTATTTTGTAACTTATGACATAGTAAAAGCCCCAGGAGAATTAGTGTTTTAGATAATGTTTTGTTTTGGATACATTTTGAAACAAACAAATTAGTTGGGTCTCATAATTTAACCAAAAGTTTCATACAATTTATGTGAACTGGCTTCTTAAGTGGTAAATTATTACAATTACAATAAAACTAAATAAGAAGTGGTTTTTACTGTACCCATTTTCACATAACACTATTAATTAGAATAATGTTTGTTTTTCTAATTTATATATTTTTTATTTCAATTTCATCTTTCAATATTTTTTCTCAAATTACTTTTATGAAATTATCTTAGATTCATGATCCAGACCACATGTTTAAAAGGATGGCTCATGTTTTTTCCCTCCTTTTCTAATTGATTTTTTTTTCTCAATTTTATTCTTCAACTTGAGTTGATTGAGAATTAGGGTTTGTGATTTATTTTGGTATGCTTTCTACGAGGTTATCCCCATCGCATGACTCGAGTCATAGGTTTGGGCAACTTTTTGTATCCTTTTTTTAATCAATTTTTTTCTCTATTTTGTCTTTCAACAATTTGTTGATAAAAAAATGAGCTTCATAATTTTTTTTAATTTTTCTTTCTATTGAGTTATCTTTTTTCCCATGACCCAGGTCATGGGTTTGGTAAGTTAACCCGGGTTAACATGAGTTATTTTTTTGGATCTTTTTTAGTTTCATCCTTCAACGTTGAATTTATTAAAAATTGAGTTATGTAATTTATTTTGATTTGACTTTCTTTGGGGTTATCATGATCTCATGTCTTAATATGCGGATTGATATGTTATCCTTAGTTGACCCAAATCAATCCAATATGTTGTCCTCTCAATATTTCTTAAAAAAATCTCATCTTAACTATTTATTTTGACTCAAATTATATTTTTACTAGTCATTCAGGTTGCTTTTAGACCCTCCAAGACGACCAAGTCACATCAAATTGATTCTCGCATCGTTAAAAAAAAATCTACTAGAAAAAACATTAGTAGTGCCTGGATATTTTTTTAGATTAAAAAATTAATCTGACCCATAGCATTGCGCAAGCCAATAATCTAGTAGAAAATTAATTGTCTACGCATTTTATTGTTTCATTTGTTGTGTACTCACTACTTTTCTTTTTCTTTTTTCATAATTTGAGGTTTTTTATAACCATAGTTTTTTTTTCCAATTAGATCCATTCTCAGTTGATTAGATTGATATTTGGATTTCATATTTTGATTCGATTATCTTAGTATAGGGGTTCTTGCAGTTGCAAAAAAAAAAATATTGACTTTGAATTGACGCTTAATTTTGTAAAAAAATAGTTTGAACTTTTTGTTTGAATTGAAAGTGAGGAAACAAACCCTTCTCTTTCCAAAAAAAGAAGTCATGCACATGAAAATAAAGGAATGAGAGGTAAGAAAAAAAGAAGAAGAAGAAGAAAAGAAAGAGAAATAGACATGGTCATAGAGACACTGGATATCTATATCCGACAAGCACCACTTTGAAAAACAACAATGCATGATGATTTCAATGACATCAAAGAAGGTTGTATGAGGTCACACATTATGCCTAAACCTCGGTGACACCTCTCACACACTGATGCATGTCCTATACATGCCAGACCTTTTTGTCTCATTTGTTTAATTTAGTCTTTGATTCTATAATAATTCTTTTATTGAGCTTTGAATTTTATTCCACATGATTCAAGTTCTTTCTTTTTTTTTTTAATTTAGTCTTTGATTCTCTATTGACTCTTCAATTTCATCCCCGATGTCAACCCATTAGATCCTCAATAAGTCCCAGACGAGGAGAGAAGAAGGAGAAGAAAAAAGAAAGAGACATCTCGTCAACTAGTTCAGCGCATTGTGATCATCTCCCTAACCCAGATTTTGAATTTTGTGGTTAACCCGATTTGACTAGTGCTTATCCAATATGTCGACATCGCAACATTGAGAAAAAATTATTATCTTGGAATTTTATTAAAGCCAAACCTCATTTTCATCAACCATTCAGGTTGCCTTTATACTCGCCAAATTGACTGAGTCAAGTTGTGGCAACTCCATACAGTTTACTTTGATGTTTGGTCTAGGTGAGGAATCGAGGCTAGAGGTTTCAACATTGACTTGTTTGATTGAGTTTAACAACAATGTCAAAGAGTTTCCCATGAACTGCCCAGTTCTTTAATTCAAAAAATAACATTGCTTATTAAAAAAAAAAATCATAAAGCATCACCTTACGATTTTGTTTTTAGTCATTTCGGGTTTTGACTGATTCACTTTTATATGTTATGAGTTTATAACTGATTCACTAAAGATGCTTGCACATTTTTTTTTTTGTTACTAGAAAAAAATTACTCTATCTTGCAGCAAAACACGAGACAACTAGCTAATTTTCTTTCTCTTCATACTATATACAATATTAAAAAAATACTTTTCTTTTATCATAAATCAAGGTATCTCCTACTTTCAATAAAAAATTTCTTTATTGTGGAGTCCATTATTTTACTGTTGATACATTCATATTATAGTGGACACATAGCACAATAAAACACTAGATTATTGTTCCATGTTGTGTTGCTGGTTGAATTATTTTTTAATGTAAAAAAAGTATAACAACATTGCTAACGTGTTTTCTAATAAAAAATTAATCTTGAACTCAAAATATAATGCATAGTGGATAATATATTTAAAAACAAATATTGATAAGACAATATATTGGATGACATTTATTTTTAAATGATAAAATTGAAGAAAAAACTAAATAAAAAAAGATTGAGTTGTTGAAGGGTTAAATTTAAAACATATTCAATTAAAAAAAGACCAAGAAAATAAATTGAGTTAACTTGTCAAATCTACGACTTGAGTAATGAGACAGGATAACCATATAGAAAGAAAATCGAGAAAAATCATGAAGCCCAATTAAAAAATATTCAATTGAAAATGACAAAAAAAGAACAAAGTCAACCTAGGTTAATATGTCAATCCAGCAACCTAAGTCATGAGATCGGGATAATCTCATAGAAAAACAATTGTTAAAAATTACAAAGCCTAATTTTCAACCAACTTAATGTTGAAGGATGAAATAAAAAAAAAAACCAATTAGAAAAAGCAGCCCAAAAAAAGATTACATTAGTCAACATGAGTTATTCTGTTAAACTTGCAACCAAGGCCATGAGATTAAGATAAATTCACATAAATCAATAAAAAAAATACAAAACCTCATTTCCAATAGATTTAATGTTGAAGATTGAAATTGAAAAAAAAAAACTAAATTCATGAGATCGATATATAACACAAAAAAAAAAATAATACAATGCACAATGCCCAAAACAACCTAATATTGAAAAATAAGATTGAAAAAAAATTAAAAAACAAAAAGAAAATTGGATTGGTTAAAAGTAAGATTGAAAAGAAAAACTAAATTAAACACAAAAACAAAACACTATTATAATACATAGCGTTTTGTGGATGCGACTCAAATGATTTAGCCACATCTTTAGTGTTTTGTTAATAAAATAATAATATTTAATAAACTCGTGATTTGATTAGTAAATGAGTATATTTCTTATATTATCATTTAGGATTTAAATATTTTGAAAGACCATAGTAAAATAACTTCTTATGAACACACAATTAGAGTGGATAACACTTGTTGAAGGCTAGATCATAGAAGGTATCAGGGTGTTTGGTGCTATATTTGCTTTTGCTTTTAGATGTTGTTGAAAAAAACAATGGCTTAAAAAAAAATCAAAGTGATGATTTTTTAATAATTTTTAATGATTTTGATGTGCTGATGTTGAAGATAAAAAAATCTAAAAAATCTATTTTGATATATTTTCAAGTAAAAAACTATTTTAAAAAGTATCATACACCATAATGTCAAACACGCATTTTAATATTAAAACATAACACACAAATATTCAATTAGTTCAATTCATGAAGAAAGACAACAAGAATCCCTCTGGATATGTTTGGATATGAAATATATGATATTTCTTTGTACAAAAGCATCCGCTAATTTTTTTTTCTTACAAGAAGTGGTAAATTATTTAAATATCTTGAACCAAATGTATTTTTTTTGCAATATTCTCAAGATCTCTTATTATCTTCCTAAGATTATGTTTAGTTTGGAGTAAAAAACTAGAAGTTAAATGTTAAGCGTTGAAATATTAAAAATGAAAAAAATGATTATAGAATGAATTTTTAAAAATGTTTAATATATAGTGTTAAAAATCAATAAGTTTTAAAATAAAACTCATAATAAAAATAATAAACAATATAAATAGATGGATTCAATGCTTTATTTAGGAAAAAAGATGAAAAATGAGTGATTGGTTAAAAAAAACAACTAAAAAAGCGTAAATTCCAAATAAAATCTCCCTATCCATTTTGGATCTCACTCATCTCATCCTTTAATCCCCACCAAAAATGAGTGATTGGTTAAAAACAAAAAAAGCATAAATTACAAAAAAATCCCCCTATCCATTTTATATCTCACTCATCTTATCCTCTAATCCCCACCTTCAAAGTAAGTACCCCGCAAAATTAAAGGTGTGGTGCAATATTGTGAAATTATACGGGGTGTTTAGCGCTGTATTTGTTTTTGCTTTTAGATATTTTTTAAAAGTGTTTGAAAGACCATATTAAAATAACTTCTTATGAATACACAATTAGAGTGGATAACACCACAGTTATCAAACCTGGTCTAGGAGTTGACCCGACGAAGGAGCTGGGTCTCGCGTTACATGGGTTGACCCGGGTCAACCTAAATCAACCCGGAAAAATTTAAAAAAAATATTTGAGATTTTAATATTTCATATGAAAAAATTAAAAAATAATCTATGTGGATATAGATTATACATGTGTGTAAATAATGAAATTTAAAAGATTATTTCAAAAGGTTTTTTATCCCACATTGAAAAGATATTATTTTATCCTTTTAAGTTAAAGTATTTAAATCAAAAAGGTTTTTTTATCCTACATTGAAATAACATAACTTTTTTTTTCTTGTAAACATAGAATATATATGCTAGAGGGTTTAAAATCTCACATTAAAAAAATAAAACATTCTTCTAGTATTTATATAGTGAACTTTGAAATGAGTTAATAACCAACTGAAAAATATATAAAAAAGGAGTCTCTGGCTAGGAGAAAAAACACATGTGAAAAAAAAGGGTCTCTATCGGGTTTTACTAGGTTAACTCGGGTTGATCTGGCGGGTCGAGTGGTTTTCTCTAGGCTAATTGTTGACCCGAGTTTTGAATGAAACAGACCTGGCCAAGGTCCCAGGTCACCCTGTCCCGAGTTGACCCGCTCAGCCGGATCTGATAACTATGGATAACACTTGTTTAAGGCTAGATCATAGAAGGTATATATGGGGTGTTTGGCGCCCCATTTGCCTTTTCTTTTAGATGTTTTTGGAAAAGTGTTTTTGGCTTAAAAAACATCAAATTGATGATTTTTTTAGTGCTTTATAATGATTTTAATGTACTGATGTCAAAAATAAAAAAAAATCTAAAAAAAATCCTTTTAATACATTTTCATGCGAAAATTTATTAAAAAGTATTTCACACCACAATCTCAAACACACACTTTAATATTAAAACAAAACACATAAACATTAAATTAGTTCGATTTATGAAGAGAAACAAAATAAGAATCCCTCTAAATATGTTTGGATATGAAATATATGATATTTCTTTGCACAAAAGTATCTACCAATTATTATTCTTTCTTATAAGAAGTGGTAAATTATTTAAATATCTTGAACCAAATGTATATTTTTCAATACACTCGAGATGTCTTATTATCTTTTTAAGATTATATTTAGTTTAGAGTTAAAAAATAAAAATTAAATGTTAAACAATGAAATATTAAGAATAAAAAAATAATTTTTAGATGAATATTTAAAAATGTTTAATATATAATGTTAAAAATCAATAAGTTTTAAAATAGAACACATAATAAAAATAATAAATAAAATACATAGATGGATTCAACGTTTTGTTTAGGAAAAAAGATGAAAAATGAATGATTATTTAAAAACAAAAACAACATGAGCGTAAATTCCAAGAAAAATTCCCTTTCTCCATTTTGTATTCCACCCATCTCAACCCTTAATTTGCCCCCTTCCGAAGAAAATACCACACAAAATTAAAGGGCGTGAAATTATTATCTAAAATTATCACACCATCACTAATCCTAACACTGGTTTTCCTTTTCATTTTTAAATTTTATGAACAACTATTTTGGTAATGTTGGGTAATCAATCTATTTAGAGCATAGTTTTGAAACCCAGTTTGACCCATGTTGATCTAAGTCAATGATTTTAGTTTTAATTTTTATCCAAAATAATTTTATTTGAAAAACATTTTGACTGGATCCCATCTAGGTCTTGACCGAATAACCAAGTCATATCGAATGGGTTTTCCCAAGTTAAACTATGATGCAACCATATTATTCGATAGTTTTATCTATATTTGCCTAATATTTGTTTATATTATATATATAAAATGCCTTGATATTCATTTGTTTTATGTTTTGAAGGCACTTTTGGATGTAAGAAAAAGAAGTAAATTGGAGATAATTCAGACCATGTTTCGACCCTTGTCGAACTTTGGCAGATTTAACTTGTGATCGATGTTTTGTGCAGAGCTTCAGCTCCAGAGGTCGAAATGAAGTGATTCCGTGGTATTGGAAAGATACTGTCCATACCTTTCTATACATATATGACAAGAAAAATAAAAAGAGAAAGAGCATGGAAATCGCAGCCTTCAAAGACAAATCTCGTATTCTACCAATGTTAACCTTTGACCATTCCGACTTGAATATCTCGAGTTAAAGAAGTTTATTTGATGCAAACTCAATTGTTTTGAATTTGTGACTTGAAGACCTATCAGACTACCAAATTTCAGTAGAAAAACAACTCATATGAGAGAGATATGATTTTTCTAAGATGACTTGTAGATTCTGCTAGTAGACATGTTTTGTGAAGAAACGAGTGTAAGTTACTTCACAAACATCCAAACCGACATCCAAGTCTCTATTTGGGAAATCTAACTCCTATAAGTCTAAAGTGAAAGTTTGAAAATTTTATGCAAGACTATTTCTTCTTCTTTTTAGAAAAATAGTTATTGCATTATTTAAATATAAATTGTCTACTTAGGAAATGACTATATTTTTAAGGAAGTAAGGATTATGGTTGACTATCAAATAAAAAGAAAGAGAGAGAGGAAGGAGAGGGCGACTAGAAAAAGAAGAAAAACTTCACCCTTTTCTCCTATACCCGAAATCATGTATTCATCTTTTCTCTTGATTAGTTTCTCAACAGACATGCAATGTTAAATTCTTTTTCTTGGTTGAAAAGACACATAAACTTTTGGATTTCAAGAATTGTGAGATCCATTTTATCTTTTCTTTTCAGTTTATATGATGAATATGTTTGTTTTTCTATGATTATTTCTTATGATTGTTTAGTTTGATTGCTAGAGCGGACTCTAAGTTGTTATTCTAATCAATCTATTGCTAAGTTTGATATCAAAACATGAGTTGTGATATATAAACTTGTAAAGCAACTGAGTTTAATAATTATGGCGGATCTATGTTATTAATCTTAGGAAAAATATTTGATCAAATCAAACATGTACTGCAGTCAGTTATGTTGTCTAGATTAATCAACTTATCTAGTTCTTAAGGTTGTCGTTGGATTAAATTACTAGTGTGGATATTGTGGTTGTTTAATGGTTAGAGTTGGCACTGCAGATTGATTAACTAACTAATAACTAATGTAAAGAAAAGATAAATATTCAGAATATAAATTGACGTATCGTTTTAATAATCAGTTCTGATTTCTGTAGGTGGATGTTTACTTGAGATCAAGGTTTTTTCTCTTGATAATTTTCTGATTTATTTAATTTAGCTTGATTGTTTTATTCTATTTACCATAACATAGCTTAGATAACTTCAAACCCCACCTCCCCAATTTCATATCATTTAGCATAAAAACCTAACTAAAACCTTTCTCGTGGGATCAACTCCTTGTTTGCTCTATATTATCTTGTTTATTTAAGCTATGATAATTAATTTGTGTGATTACGACATCGCAACAAACTATATAACCAGTTAAAAAAAAATCAATCCATGATCTAAGTCAACGAGTCTTTATATCCGACCTATCGCCAAATAAAGTTTGGGATTTAGAGAGGAAACATATTTTGATTGATACAATGGGTATGAGAAGTGAGTGAAACTATAAGTGAAGGGGTTTTTTTTACCAAACTAACAAAGTTTGTTTAAAGATTTCAAGATATAGCACAAGATAAAAAAGTATCATGGAAATAATATACTTTACTCAACCGCTAATGAGAATTGTTGTGTTATTAATAAATCACTAATAGAAATAGCGGTTGTCTTAAACAACCGTTTTTGTCATTAATGTATGTATTAAACAACCACTAATGACAATAATGGTTCTTCAATAAACATGTGCTAATGTGAATAGCAGTTGTGTTATCACAACACAATTTTAGCTTAAACACAACCCCAAATTTTATGTAAAACAAAGCTTAATCCACCACAACCTAAACTCAAATAAAATCATAAATTACTAAACCTCAAACCTATAATTAAGAGTGAGATATTTTAACATCTTTTTTTTTTTTTGTTAACTATAATCTCAAATTAATGTGTAATATTTTTAAATATTATTTTTATTTATTAATTATAAAAATAATTGATAATGATAATATCGACACATAATAATTTATATTTTTTAACTTGTAAATGGATGATTTGAGATTTTAAACAACTTGTTCACATGTTCACCTATTAATTAATTATTTTAAATCATGCTTATCTAAATTAAGTATGAAAATGCATAATATATAAGACAACATTAAAATCAACATGATAATTAGCTAAAACAATATTACAAAAATAACAAAATTGAAAATAACTCATAACTAAAAAAATTACACAACATAATTATACACGATATAATAATACATCCAAGTTTATCTATGTCTTCTGCAATGATGAGCGGATAAGTCAGCTTCATCAATAACATGACTTCATCATTAACACGACTTTCACGTGTCTGTGTGATATCATCTTTTGAGACAACATTATCTAGGCTCATTGTTTCTCATAATAGATCAAGTGTAGTATGACATGTCTTGAACCAATAAAATGCATAATAACGAGCAAGTTTATCATCATCATCATCGAGATCACAAAGATCAGTTGTAGCATGTCGACCATTAAGTAATAATTATCCAACCTAATATGAAGCAAATAGAAATTATTATTGCATAAATAAAATACAACGGTTTTGTCCAAGCCTATAAATAGTAACAAATACTTATAGCATTTTGAATTCAATGTGCATGTGGCTTATACTCCATCTCCTCCCATAAAGGAACCTGCACTGGGTTTGATGTAATGATTCAGTGATTTATACTTGGATACTAGCCCATGTATTTCTCTTTTGTAAATTACAGGATGCACTCCTCTAAAAATAAAATTTCTGCATGCATCCTACATCGATATATATTGGAGATGATAGATCATTCAATTATAATCAGCGTGCCTACCTAGATAACTAATGTAACACAATTGATCGCTTGTATTTATGTCAGAAAGGATGTGTTACTTAAAGCTAAATTGTCGCATTACATAGTCCGGACAATGCATATCAACAAGCTTAAGAAATATAAGGGGGACAACTGATGTCCATAAGTTCATGGCCAATGTGCATATAACCGGAGCAACTAACATATCATCTTCTAAATAAGAATTCCACACAACTTATTGAAACATCAACAATGTAATTATTTATCACCATCAACACAAACAATTATTTCCCAACATTTATTCAAAATAAAAAAAATTAACATCAACATCAACATAAACAATTATTTATCATCATTTACCAACATCAACACAAACAATTATTTCACTTCATTTACCAACATAAACCAATGCAATTATTTCTCAATATAAAAAAATTTCAACATCAACACAAACAATTATTTCTTATCATTTACTAACATTAATGTAAACAATTATTTCTCATCATTTACTAACATCAACACAAGCAATTATTTCTCATCATTTACCAACATCAACGCAAGCAATTATTTCTCATCATTTTCCAATAAAAAAAATCTCAACATCAACGCAAGCAATTATTTCTCATCATTTACCAATATCAACACAAACAATTGTTTCTTATCATTTACCAACATCAACTTATGCAGTTATTTCCCAATATTTATTCAATATAAAAAAAATCTCAATTGGACTTGAGAAAGTAATTATTTTTCAATATTACTTCTCAATATTTTTCAACATCAAAAAATTTATCTCATCATTTTTTAACTTCAATTTTAACATCCACATTGTAATTTATTATAACATACCTAATTTACGTGTTGTCTTTCTAACTCGCTATGATAAAATGAGAAAGCATTGGTTGAATTATTTTTTAAATATTTATTCCTGCATCATCTGTTAATAAATAAGCAATGAAACTTATTAAATAAGGTTTCCATGAAAAATATTTTTAATCTAAATAATATAATTTGCATTATCAATAATATATTACCTGTGTTATAATGAAAGCTGTAGTTCAACCTCCAAAACCTAAACAAACATAATAGGTTTAGACTCAATTCGTGGCCACCCCAAATATAAATGCTCTCATGACCATAACTTTATGTACAAAAAACATACAACAATTAGTAACCAACTTAAACATACAAAACATTATACAAAAATAAAAATAAAAACTTATTACATTTATTTTACCTACAAAAGCAATAGATATCCTCCAACTTGCTTTGTCTTTTCCAAGCTAGCTTGACAAAAATGCCTATACAAAAATACAAGGATGTTTCAACCCCAACTATATAATGGAATGGGTTCCAAATCCTTCGGTAGTGGTAGGTAGAACAAGAGCACATACATCTTACTAAGATCCATGAAAAATATATTGTCAAACATTTAAATATGTACGCTTTAGCATATATGCATAATAAAACATCAAATTCAAATTAAACATAGACAAATAAATATGTTAATTAAACTATTAGTATACATTACCATACCATCATATAATCTTGTCATCATAATCATCAGGTAATTCAAAAAAGTTTTTTCAAAGCCATTTCATGTATATAGCATTCCCCTTGAACATTTCAGGATAGGGTACTTATTTGAATGCTAGCTTGCATAGAGTGACCTTATTCGGGATACTCACAGTAGTAAATGTGTGCTCATCTATAGCCAAGCTAATTAAAATAGCAACATCGTGTAAAGTAGGCGTCATCTCCCCTGCATAAAAATGAAATGTGTGAGTCTTCTGTCTCCATCAATCAATAAGTGCCGCGAGCAAGTTATGATCTATATTTATGTGCTAAAGACATGTAATGTAATAAAAACTCATTTGTATGATGTATGAGATCATATGATCTG
>Ga0325402_1004724_pt1 | contig 12606 bp, 6 predicted proteins | sample PopdelMetagenome_22_FD_207212 | JGI IMG/M metagenome (GOLD analysis project Ga0325402, IMG submission 207212) | Populus deltoides microbial communities from Bellville, Georgia, United States - Xylem-PdKOR-R3 | ecosystem: Host-associated > Plants > Phyllosphere > Stem > Wood/Secondary xylem... | reverse complement strand
CTCCAATCTCCATGATTAACAGTGCATGTACAGATTTTTTTTTTTAAGCATCAAAATCCATCAAAACAATAAAATGATGGAGCTCAATTTCAATAGCTACGCCATAAATTTGATGAGTAGTAGCTAAGTTCGTGGAGTATCGTAATTTCTGTTTTTTTTTTTAAAAATATATTATTGAAAAAATATTAAACTGATATTTTGTATTAGTGCCTTTTTTATAATCTTAATATATTGATGTAAAAAAAATCTTTATTACAATATTTTAATGTGTTATTGTTAAAAATAAATTTTTAAATATAAAAAATATATTATTTCAATTTATTTTCAATCAAAAAATATTTTATAAACTTAGATATATTTAAAATTTTAAATTATCTCAATCTCATGATCACATGATTTTTGTTTAGTAATGAGAGAGACTCCAATCTAAAATCTCTTGAAGAAGGAGGCCTCACATAAGTGTTAGTTGAAATATAAACTCACTAACATAAAATCACATCAACGTAGACCGATCGAGCCCCTAGTTTCTTGGCCTCGTCTGAATTTGAGATCACCAAACTATTAATGATATTTATAGGTTATCAAAACAATGTAATTGTTATTGCATATTAAAATATTTTTAAAATTTATTTTTGATATCAGCACATCAAAATAATTTAAATATATATATAAAAATAATTTAAAATTAAAAAATTAAAATTATTTCAAAAACATTTTTACACCCAAAAAAAAACCAACTGTTACTAAAGGTTTTAAACTACAGAGCTCTTCAATTAATAATGCTTAACAGATCATTGCAATTAATAAACGAGCATGTCCTCGCTATTTCCAAACATATGGGAACTCGGAAAGAACAAAACCAAAAACCTTGAACTCTATTTTGTTCTTTATTACAGGTGTGGTCAAAGGAGGTTTTTTCTTCTTTTCAGAATGTGTTCTAAGGAATTATGCATGAATAACTAGTGCATCATTTGAAGGATTTGCCTCAAAAAAAAAAAATTCAATCGGACAATGAAAGCACCTATTCCACTTGATAGTTAGAAGAGTACCTTTTTGGAATATTGTCATAAGCTGACTTGAATCGAAAATATAAAATCGGCAAGAACATAGTGATTTCCACCCAAACTTTAATTACTTCCAAGAATTTGTCATTCCATATGCTTTGTCATTACATATAATTGGAAACCAATTATACAGAAAGTGTGTTTGTGTCTATATATATATATATATATATCGATTGCTTTTCAAAATGATTTCTTTTCAAAGTGATTTTCATTTCAAAATACATTAAAATAATATTTTTTTTAAAAATTATTTTTGATATTTGCATATCAAATGATATAAAAATATCAAAAACATATTAATTTAAAATAAAAAAATAGTTTTTTTCAAAAATATTTTCACAAACACTGCCAGTTTGACACATACATGCTTGCTATTTTCAGTATTTGAATTTCTTGAGTCAAATGCCGTACTTCTCATATTGGGATTTACAATGATATAACTTGTAATGGTTGTCTTAAACGTAAGGGCTTCATGATCTTAATTATTGGACTTTGATCAAATTGATTTTTTTTAATGGAGATATTAACTAACTTTAATTAGTGATTGACGACTTGATGCTCTTAATTATGCTTTGACAACTTCCAAATTAATTTACATGTCTTTAGCGTGGAGAGCGTGTTTGACAGTGTGGTTGCGGTTGCTTTTCAAATAACTTTTCGTGTTGAAATACATGCCAATAATTTTTTTTATTTTTTAAAAATCATTTTTGACATCAGCACATCAAAACGATCCAAAAAGTACAAACCACACTCAATTTTAGCAAAAACAAAAAAAATCAAAATTTGATGAAACGCAGTTCAAACGCAATGCCAAACAGACCCGGATGCCACCTTAATTATGCATGCACGCTTTAATTTGAGGTATTATTTATATATATAGTTCTGTCAAATGCTGTATAAAAGTTTAAATCATGCTGATATTTATTGATGTAGAAAATACTTGTATAGTACCAACCAGTACCAAGAGAAATGGTAAAAGGAATAGCAAAGGGAGGTAAATATCCCATGTAACCCTAATCGAATCCATATATTCCTTCGTTCTGATGGAACTAATACAATTATTTTTATAATTTATGAGTTAAATCAGATGAACTCGATAATTTCATAGATTTATTCATGATTCAATTGATCTAATTAAACCATAATAAAATCTGATTTGGTTAATTTAAAAAAAATATTTTTAATTTTTGTTTAATATGTATGTTTTTTAAGAAAAAATCAATTATTTTATACAAACAATATTTTCGTTTTATTTAAAAATAAATTAAAATGAATATCAATTTTTTGACATATTCAAGTTAGCCCGTGAGTTTACCCGACCAATTCACCATACAAGTTAGTTTTAGGTCAAATCAAATCTTGATACAGGTGTGATGACTGATGACTATGAAAATAACCAAATCTGTCGAATATTCTACTAATCAATGGCTTCGCTAAATTGTCTGAATGTGCGAGTATGATGCCTCTCAAGCCCAACAACTAAAAATGAAGTGAAAGCAACCAGACAACAGAGAGTTTTCGTCGTCCATTGTTTTGCCACACATTTCGAGATGGACTTGCTGTCATCTTCTAGTTTGTGAGAATGCATTCCCTGGATTCTTCATGGGCCAATGCCATTGGTATTTTGCTTGCCTAGCTGGGAGAGCAAGTTCTCCCTCTGGCTTTGATTGTCGGAAAGAATTCTGTGGACAAGATATTGAAGCCACAAATTCCATACTTTGATTGTAGCGCAAAATTGACAAGTAAATAGATATTCCATCATTGCAGTTCTGGCAACTTAAATGCACAGATATTTGCCTCTGCAACAATCCTTGCACATTCTTCCTCAATATTTGGACTGAATTTATGTCCCATAGTAATAAATGGACCCATGAAATACTAATTTAAGGACGGTAGGGAAACGCAAAAACATCTGTTAAAATTTTATTTTTAAAGAACATGGATAATAGGTATATTTGAGCTCAAAGATTCGACTCAAGCAGCTGTCTTTCTTTCGTTCGGTTTTCCATTGATCCTAACCATAATGGTTTTAGAGCTCGTACAGGAATTTCAATTGAATCCAAAAGATCTTACGTTCTCGGTGTGGAAAGAGAAGGATTTTAACATAAAACATGGACTTGTTTAAAATAAATTATGGAATAATTAATAAAAAAATTCATCTGAAAAAGCTTTTAATTAGAATATTTTATAAATTCAAAAACCTTTCATAAAAGACAAGATTTTCTTATTTATATATATATTTTTTGTTTGTTTTTTTAAGGAAGAGGCTTTAAGTTAAGTGGGTTTTGATCAATTTTTTATGTTTGTATTTTGATTTATTTACTGTAAAATAATTTTTAGACCTATAAAGTTTTGAAACAACAACATTCCTCTCGATCCGTTTATTTTTTTTAAAAAAATGAAAGTATGGTTAATTTTAAGGTAAAAAAAAAACTATTAGGTTTAAATTTTTTTTACAGGGATATTAATAATTAAGATAAAAGAATTATAGTAAGAGTATTCTCATGTCAAAATTAAATCAAATTATATATAAACAAATTGTAGTACCAATAAATAAGTATGTTCTTACCTATCTTTCATAAAATTCAAATCATCCATCCATAATAATAATAATGTGGGAATCAAATTCATTGATCACAGGACACAATTGATTCCACCGAATTCAGGGCATATGAAGGCTCCACATGATGTAAAGCCAAGTGACAAAACCACCACAAGAAGAAGGCATGTACATCTCTTACCCTTTCATCTCCGGCAGGCCATATATTTCCCTCTTCAATACGCCATTCATATATATATATCAGGGACGTACGCACCACCATACCTCAATATGGTCTCTATCAACATTTTAAAACCAAATAGCCAGCATGGAAGTGATATTTTGTCATGTATCATCATGATCTTTCCTCTAAAAAAAAAAATTAAAAATAAAAATAAAAGAAAGATTCTATTCAAGTCATTAATCAAATGGTATGATTTGATGAATTTACATAATGGTTTTAGCATGAATTTGTTTGGCAGTGTGAGACTGCGCGGTTTGAAAGTTTATTTTTAAGTTAGGAATATATTAAAATAATGTATTTTTTATATTTTAAAATTTATTTTTAAGATTATCAAATCAAAATAATATAAAAATACTAAAAATAACTAATTTAAAATTAAAAAATTTTAATTTTAATAAAAAAACATGTTAAACTTCAATTCCAAACCACTAATTAAGTAAATGAATGAAGATTAGTGAAATTGTTTAATTTAATTAAATGATCAAAGAGCAGATAATTAAGGGTTCTTAATTCTTATATATACTTTACAATAAATAAAATAAGATTTTGTAATCTAGTGGTCACATTGTTTACTCATTAATTAATTAATTTATTTTTATAACTAGTTTACTCGTTAGATCATTTTCCCCAAACATTGAAGAAATAATTTTCACATGTAAGCTTCCTTTACATTTCAATAATAAAACCAATTTTTTTTATGATACTCAAATTGTAATTACCGGATATTTAATTACAATATTGAAAAGTTTTAAATATATTTTCTTAAAAGCAAATCCGCATCGTATAAATTGATCCAATAATATGTATAAACACACACACATGCTAACAAATATAATATTTATATATTAATTAACATGGGTTCTAAGGAAAAAAAAAAAAGAGAATGCGTAAAGCGTTGGTTGATGAAAGTAACAGCACTGATGAAATTTATTGCTCCTATAAAACGCAAGGATAGGACAAGCACTGCTCTCCTACAGATCCTGCCTATAAATTGTAGTAGTTGAGCACCATTATACACGTCTCCAAGCTCATCTCTTGCAAGAAACCAACATACGATAGAAACCATGAAGTTCTTAGCATGCTTGGGTTCATGTTGCTTCTCAACCACGGCAATAGCAGCAGCTCCTGAGGTGGAGGAGGCAGCAGCAGCTACCACCGTGATTAATGGTGATGTTACACTGCTAGCGCCGGGAAGTGGAAGGAGAAGCAAATCAAGAGGACGTGGATCGTGGCGTCCGGCCCTTTCGGCTATATCGGAAGACGAGAGGATCTCATTTAGACGGAGAAAACCAGCTGAGACTACTGAGAAGAAAGCAGTCAAAGCACTGGCTAGCAAAGTGATGAAAAAACCAGAGGCTCAAAATCTTACGACGCAGATGTCATTTTCCGGGTTCTCTCCGACACCGTTTATGTTTTGATCAAGTTTTTAATTAGTTTCGTGTTGTAGTTATCTTGGGAAAAGTTGCCTCATCCATGGATAATTGTATATTATTGAAGAGGCAACATGGTTAGATGTTCTTGCACGCTGGAAGTTTCGTTTTTTTTAAAAAAAAAACTCTAGCACAGCATAGTATGAAACCCGGCCTCATCCGACAAATAACCGGGAAAACTCAAGCCTAGAGCTTGACCCAAACTAAGTTTTTCACCTCATCACTTGCAACCCAACCCGAGCCTTTTCTCGAGCGAGTTTTCATAAAAGAGTGCATAATCCAAACCCTGTATGTGGTTAAGCAATCTCAGGATCAGATTCACCCATTTTTCCCTCTTGATATCCAGAAAATGTTTAAAGGTCTTGGATGTTTAGTTACATATGGGAGAAATGGGAAAAGGAAGCAGTGAAATAAAAATAAATTAAAGAGAAAACTAAAAATTGGTTGCAATTTAATCATATGCTAATATAGGCAGCATTAATATTGTCACTCAACAATTGATAATATTACAGGGGCGTTGTGCTCCTGGTATATAGTCTGTCAAGCTCACTTGAAAGCCCTTCAAATGAAAACGATGCCCGATGCCAAGAAACCACGACCAGGCAACTGATTCAGTGCCCCAATTGTTTAGAACCAACCCAATAACCAAAATCTAATCTCTGTCATTCAGTAACCATTTATCCAATGTCGTGTGGTTGGCTCTGTGGTTGGTGCTGGGTGATGCTCACGGGTGTCTGTCAGTCGTGAAAAGGGCTGATCATTACCTGCAGGCGCGCCTCTTTGAGAAGAAGGTATATTCTGACTCTTTGGATCTGAGGCTGACTTTGAGAAAGCCTGAGCTAGCTCCAAGGCAGATGATACTTTACCAGGGCGGTTTCCTGCAGCATCAGATGTAGTTGTTTTTGGTTCTTCATTAGGTTTGCGCCAGGTTTCAGGTTCAGGTCGCTGGTCTTTGGCATCCTTGCTGCTTTTCCATTTATCATTCCTCCAGTTCTTCCTTTCCATATCAGTTTTCTCATGGTCCATCTGTTGATCTTTCTTCTCAGAATCCCTCCCGTTTCTTCGGCCGGTAGCCCCACGGTTGTCATTTTTCTGACTCTGATGAGCGGTTGCAGCCACATGTTCTGATGTGATTTCATTCTTGGGAGAATTCACCCTTCATGCACAAGAATTCAACCATCATTAGCAATTACTTATCTTTAGATCTATTTTCAGTCACGCCTACATATGCAGATATTAATAGACATCACGAGTAAGAGATAATCGATTAAAATGCATGAGGAATGGTGCCATTACATGGAATGAAAGACATCAATAATATAACGGGGAGAACTAGACATAAAATCAGTTCATGAAACTCAATTAATGACACCAGATAATCAATAATTGGAAGTAGAAATGCATCCAATATAAAAGAAAAGCAAGTTTGACCAAGCAAAATAGCAATGTCTCTGAAACTGTGGAGAGAATGACCACCTGTTGGGCGAAAGATTCATGTCAAGGTTATTAATTGCTATGTCATCTACACCTCGTTCCTTGAGAACCTGAGAGAAATATGCAAGGTTATTTCGTGAACTTAATACATATTACTGAACAACACCATCTAAAAGGGTAAAATACATGGGGCCAATTTAGAGAACCAAGCTGATAAAGAAGATGAATAAAAATCTATAAGCTCATCTTAAAAAGATAAATGAAAATAATGGGAGGGGGAGCATCAGTACGGATATGAAAAACATAAAAATTGAAAAAGAATGGTATAAATGCATAAAAAAATTCCTGAAAAACAAATATTCATAACTCTGGAATAATCATATGATAAATAACAGAATTCATACCAATTCCCGTGGACGAGCACCGCCAAACAATGAACTCCTGCATCAGTCAAAGAAGACATCAGATGTATAAATGATACTTGGCAGATAACTACCCAACAACTACCCAGCAAAAGGACAGAATTTGGTGTATATTGCAATATGTGAAAGAAACATGGCAGAAAGTGCCTGATACAAGATGCTGAAGTGCACTTAGCAGCGTACAAACCCTAAAACAGTAAGTACAGCTAACACAAAAGGCTGATTTGATGATGAAAGTCAAATTACTGATCAAACATAAGGCTGGCATCTCAGACCAGAACAGCTAGCACAGTTACAGAAATACAAGGCAACAGGCCTCTGTTTGCAGAAAGCATGGTTTAGTTATCTTTTCAATACAACTGAGGCAGCTATATAGATCCATGGGCGTCAAGAGGAAAAACACTTGAGGGCTGCCTGCAGCTTTTGGGAGATTGTAGTCAACTAACAAACGATCCACCAACCTGCCAATTCCAACCAATCTTCCAATCCCCTCACTTTAGTATGAAAATAACTTTTCCTGAAGTAAAAATAAAATAAAATGAAGCTACATAACCGATCCATTTGTCTCTTAGAAAATAAAGCATGCATGTATTATCCCACCACACTAGGGGAGGCGTGACATATTTGGAGTGGTAAAACATAAACATAAATTACTGTTTCTGTCAGGATAAGGGTAAAAACAGTCCATATTAGGCACAATGCCAACCACAGCCATGCACCACGTCCTCCCTATGGCAGTGAGGACCAGGGCCACCGTGCTTCAAAAAGTTCCAAATACCCCTTTGGTTCAATACCCACAGACCCTCTCTCTACATTAATCAAACAACCTTTATCCCCTTTTCTTTGCCTTGCCCATGCTTGGAAAAAATCCTAGCTCTGCCACTGCTTCCTCAGGAACTTATAACTAGGTTAGCAATAACAGTTGATCATTGAACAGAATCAACAGACTGAAAGCAGACACAACAATAACAAGCAAAGTTGACAACAGTTAAGGATGGCACTCCATTCAGGCAAGCTGGATAACGGTGGCTAAGACCATAGCATGGGCTATTAGAGTTAGGGAGGATTATAAATTCAGACAATCCACTCATGTTTTAACAAAGTTTAAAATAAAATAGAAAATTTTTAAGTCTAGCAACTACTAAAAGTGAAAGAAGTTTCAGAGCCACATTTATCTTTTTGACGTTTGACTACAGATCAATAGCGAGTATCTCACCTGTTAATTCTATAAGGATAACTTAATTTCACATAAAAAAGGAGGAATTAATCAGGCATCAACCAAAATTAGGCCACATCTTTAAAACAAATGTATTCACAAAGAGAAGGCAGACCAGCTGCTAAAACTCATATAGGTGATCAATTTGGACATCAACTTCTGAGCAACGAGAAGAATATATATCAGCCATGAAAAGAAAAAGATAAGCAAAACAAGTTGAACAAATCGTTGTCAACAAGCTTCCAAGACATTTACTTATTAGACTAGCCATTTGACACAACAAGGGATGCATGTGTACTGTGGAGACTGGAGCATGAAAATAATTTGTCACGGGAACAGACCAGGAAAAAAGAAAGAAAAATACATGTATTAATTAGTACTATATGCTCAAAAAACTCATTTCAGTCTAAATACATTCCAAGTTCTCATCTTGAACTAAGACAAGGACCAACACCCAGGCGCTAATCCTCAGCTAGGTGCAGTTACTTAGCAAAAGTCAGAAGCTTGCTTAGATATTAGTTTGTTTTGAGAAAATACATTTTCCTTCAAACCAAGCATCATGCTATTTTCAGTAATGACTTTGTACTCGACAAAAGAATAAGAAAATTCCAATGTAAAATATATCAAGAAATAAGAAACATGCATCTACATCTGATTAAAAAGAAAAAACAAATCCCACAAACCTTTCTCTTTCAAGGCTTCCATCAGATTGTTCAACAGGTTGTGAGCGAGGCTTCAAATTCAATTTGGGACGTTCAAGTGGTCTCTCAGCTGGCTGACTACCACTCTTGGTATCAGCCAACCCTGGCTTTGAAGGATTTCCATTTCCATACAATTCATGGGCAATTTCAATCTTCCCAGATACTACAGGTTGCTGGTACCCCTTTATTAACAAAAAAAATAAAAAAAAAATAGAGAGACCATCATAATCAACAAACAATCAACTTGAAGAAACCATTAAAACATCTCCTGAAAAACAATGTTATACCTGTCTGAAGTCATTTTCTGGTCTCTCTAATGCTTTAGTTCTTGCAATAACATTCAGCTTAGGTCGTTCTGATACTTCTGGGGGCATTGCTGGTCGAGTTTGCGAGTTGACAATACCTCCACTATGAAACTCTTCTGAGTGCATTTGAGGTTGATCCCTCCTATGATTCGGCAATGTCCTCCCCCCACCCTGATTCCTATCTCCTGCGACCCTACCACTTTCAGCTTGACCTCCCCTTGAATTATCATAATCACCCCTCTCCCTACCCACATCCACACTATGACTTGCATTACTCTCCTGTGAATAAATCAAATGTGGTAAAAGTTCACCAGGACTCTTTGACTGCCACATTCCTGAAGATACCTTTTCAAGCGCACTTGCTTGAGCAAACTTTGACACCGGATTCGACCCCGGCGACACAGATGAAACCCTCGAGGCATTAACACCCATCACATCCCTCCTCATCCCCCAAGCATTCGGAGGATTATTATTCACACCCTGACCATTACCACCACTTGTTATCGCTGAATTACCCCCCCAACCACCCGAATTCTGCGAACTAACTACAACCGAACCCCCTCCCGGTCTCAACGGAGACAAACTCGCTCCCAAACTCATAGACTGTGGTACCGGACTTGTCACCGGTCTATCCGGCACCCTAACAGACGAACCAGAAACATACTCCGGCTTCAACTCTTGAGGAACCAAAGCCGAAGCACGAACATTTTCATCACTAATAGTACGACGAGGAGCAGATGAACCATCTAACGGCTTACGCTCATCCTCATCAAAGTTTCTACCTATAGGCGCCTGGTGAGATAAAAACGAAGTTTTCTCATCAAAACCACGAGCAGCTCCTGACGACTTCGGCCGCATCAAATTATTTCCCCAATTTGCCGATGCATTTCGGTCCGAACCAGGCTTCATCATACTGACAAACCAAACAAACAAACAAATCTAATCAGCTTAAGAATTTACGATCTAAAATTTGAAAATTAATTAAGTAAAATACAAATAATTTAGATCAAAATCACAAACAGGTAAGCAAAAAAAAGAAAGAAAGAAATGAAGAGAGCGAGAGATTACACGCCAGGAGCTGAAGGTAGAGGGAGATCAGAAGGAATAGAGCCGCCATGAAAGTCCTTCAACGACATGGTCGACGCCGTTTTCTTCTTCGACATCTCTCACACTCGATCGATCGATCAATCAATCAAAAGCTTTAATTAATTCCTCTGTCGATCCTAGTGATTCTTTTTTACAGAAAGAGGAGCGGGGAGGGGGAGGAACGGCGTCGTAAGAGGTGAGAGGACAAAAGTTTTAGCGGTGCGATGAGATCGGTGGCTGGCTGTGGGAGATCTACTATTATCCTTTTTGAGTTTTTTGCACGCTTGTTAAGTGAATTAATCTCTCGCCATCATTAGCAAGATTTTGAAAGTAATTTATTCAACTTTAGACGTTAATAGCCTATTTAAAACTTGATTATAAATTATTATTTTATATATATATACATGTAAAAAATAATTTGAAAATTGTAACCGTGAATAGTTAATACACAACACACACTATCCCACATGCACGTAAAGTTGTATCAACTATTAGCTATGTTTTTTAATTCCATTTCTTTTTTTTTTTTGAACCGATGGGTTAATCATGTCCCTACAAAATCCACTAGGTCCACCATATTATATCAAGTCAAGCTTGAAATCCTAGATATTTCTAATCCACCTACAAACCCAAGCCTACTCTACCAAATATGATTCTCTTTTAAAATTATTTTAATATATTTTTAATTAAAAATTACTTTTAAAAATATCTCCAGACATCAACATTATTTAGAATTTCATTCCAAATAGTATTGTATAAAAAATTAATTTTTATTTTATTATTTTAAGATTATTGTGTTGATATCAAAAATAATTTTTTAAAATAAAAAATATTATTTTGATATATTTTTAACTAAAAATAACTTTAAAAACAATAGTTATCATGCTCTCAAACACCTCTTTAGTGCTCGTTTAGGGTTGCATTTCAACCAACTTTTCATGAAAATTTAAATTTTTTACCACAAATTAATTTTTTTTATCATTTAAATATACTAATATCATACATAATTTTTTAAAAATAAAAAAAATTATTTTAATATATTTTAAAATTAAAAATTAGTATTGTGCTCTCAAACATCCTATTAAGAGGGTAGCGGTTGCTTTTCAAATAATTTTTTGTGTCAAAATGCATGCCAATAATTTTTTTATTTTTTAAAAATTATTTTTGACATTAGGACATCAAAACGATCTAAAATATACAAATCTTATTAAATTTTATTAAAAAAATAATTTTTTTAAAAACACGGTTTGCACCGCGTTTCCAAACATGTTCTAAACTCATTTTTTATTTTTAAAAACCATGGAATAGGATGAGCCCATGAAACTACAAAGAATAGGAGCAAGTAAAAGAGAACCCAGAGAAAAAGGTAAGCCATCCTTTCCTATCTCCAAGTCCACAACTCACATGGATCATCATCATTCTTTTGGCAATTCTCCTCGGCTTTTCTTCCTTTGGGCCACAATTTAGAGTAGTAAATCAGCAAACCAAACTCAAAGCAAAACAGATCAGGTGAAAGCGGACTCCTGGATATACACAGATTCCTCCTCCGCCCAAAACTAACTCCTGTAAAAAAAAAAAATAATAATAATAATAATTTAATTTTTAAAATAAATTTTACTTGAAAATATATATATTTTTAAAACAATTCTTGTATATTTTAATAGAAATGATTATTTTTTGTTCAGTTCAGTTTTTATAAAAAAAAATAATTAAATCGGTTTTTTTTAAAAACCGAAACCGGTTCAAACCAGCAAGTTTTGATTCTGTTATTTTAGAAAAAAACCGGCTCTTTCGGTTTGACTCGGTTTTTTTCCGATTTGTCTCAGTTTTTTTTGTTTTTCGATTTGGCTCGGTTTTTTCAGTTTGGCTAGCTTTTTTTTAGTTTTTTTCGATTTGAATTCGGTTTGATTTTTTCAATTTTAAACTTATAAAACCGAAACGAACCAATTAATTTTTTAAAAATTCTAATCAATTTAATTGGTTTTTTTACTATTAATTTTTTCAATTTTTTTAAATTTTCTTAATTTAATTAATTATCTAGTTTTTTTACTCACTCTTACTTTACATATCAGCCTTTCAGGATCAGTATAAGGTTGTCATGGGCTAGGAGTACATGATAGCCCAGCCGAATCCACTTTAAGCCTTGAACCCTCTGTGAAATTCCA
>Ga0325402_1004722_pt1 | contig 12608 bp, 12 predicted proteins | sample PopdelMetagenome_22_FD_207212 | JGI IMG/M metagenome (GOLD analysis project Ga0325402, IMG submission 207212) | Populus deltoides microbial communities from Bellville, Georgia, United States - Xylem-PdKOR-R3 | ecosystem: Host-associated > Plants > Phyllosphere > Stem > Wood/Secondary xylem... | reverse complement strand
TTTTTTTTTTTTATGACTACCCTTTATCGCATAACGTGGTTCTAACTAAACATGAATGGACAGAGATATGACATTGTGCTCCATAATATATTGACCAGGTCATTAATTATTAGAATCAATGCTGCATGCATGTATCTTTTATTTTATCCTCTTCGATTTTCATTTTTTTTCATATGGATAGAAGTATTTTGTTGATAAATAGAGAAAATGTCAGAGAATTAATGGATAGAGAACAAATTTCGAATAGAAATTAATAGAACCTATATACGTCCTTGAGTCATAACAGTACTGTCGAGAGGGAGGTCTATAAAAGCTACTGATATCGAGCACAAAAGGCCACATCCTGACCATTAAGCTTGAGAGAAATTAAGAGATGGCTGGTTTCCTAGACGATGTTGCTGATATGGTAAGATCACCATTCTTCCGAGAGATCGAGGTTAGTGAACTAAAAGCTGGCGATCATATCTATTGCGGGAGGAAGCTAGGCTTCGTTTACACTCATCATGGTCTGTTCCTTTTACTTTAAGACTTATATTTATAGTTTTTATTTTATGTTTATATGCGCCTAAGGCTCAACAGCTCAAGGATTCTCCATTACTATATATATATATATATCAAACATTTTTCATGAAGTCCATATATATATATATATATCCTCCATCAACATGCATGGTTTTGAGTCCAAGCATTTAATTTGATTAATTATCAACTTAGAAATCCTATCACGAATTATAAAACTATAAAATAACTTTCTACAGTCTTACTCCCTTAGTTATCGATGACAGGAATATACATAGGAGATGGGAAAGTCATTCACAACATGGGCAAAAATGGGAGTGGCAAGAAAAAGGCATGCAAAAGTCGTCCACAATGTGGCTATGATGGAAGAGGTGGGCTGGTGGAAACCTGCGTGGAATGCTTTCGAGCTACATCAGGATTCCTTACAGGCACAAAACTCTATCTCTTTCTCTATGGAGTACCCAAATTGGAGTGTGAGATCCGTTTACGTGCCTATTGCAGTCCAAAGCAATCTAAGCCGGCCGATGAAGTTGTGGCCAAAGCAAAAGAGATGTTAGAATCAAAAAAGCAAGGTGGCCCACGCTATGGCTTTTTCTTTAACAACTGTGAGGATTTTGCAACATTATGCAAGACAGGAACTGCCTTTTGTACCCAATCTGAATTATTGTTTGGTAGAGTTGGGTACCCCATTCTGAAGCAGCTAGTGCAAAGCAGCTGACCAGAATGTGTGCACACGGCTTCCGAGTAATTGAGTCCTGCCTGCACTCAGTCTGTATATGTTTCTGCAATTTATATATAGCAATATCGATATCTACCATAATTAATATGCCGAGAAAACTTCAAGTCTATCTCGTGCTGGGGCTCGGTCTTGGGATCATATCAATATGCAAGTGTGTCTGTCTGTCTGTCTGTCTGTCTATGTTCTCTCTTTCAAGAATAAGGTTGCTATCGAGTTGTAACCAACGAAGATGTCGTGTAATACTGCTAGCTTTCTCCCAAAACAAAGCATGCATGGAGTTTGGTCATGTTCTTAATTGCAAGTTTAAAGAATAAAACAAAAAATTATGGCTAGTCTTGATGATATTGTTACAATTTATTAAGCATTGATCTTCACAATAAGTATGATGTAAAACATAAATCGAAGTATTTTCTTCTTCTTCTTTTCCTATATCAATAATCCAATCACTATCTTTATATTTAGAAAGCTCCATATTATATCTCAAAGACCAAAAAAAAAAAAAATGGCATCGTTTTGCATTCCTTTGCCTTATCTCGGGATGCATTCTCCGGGTTGTAATTAAATGAGATTGGCATAGACTCTCCATAGATCTACTCAAACGTTGTACATGATATTAGGTCAAATGCCCAAGCTCCCCTCGAATCTTTTGAAATTAGTTGAATTAACAAAATCATCACCTCTCTCATCTTTCACGAGGAGCATTAATCTCTCTTCCACCTGGACAAATTTCTTCAAGACATCACTTCGAATGCTTTTTTTACGAGGAAAAAAAATATATCATCCTATTAACTTGATATCGGAAAGTAAGATATCGGAAAGTAAGTTGCAATCACCTGGCTTCGTTACCAGCTCAAGTTGTTGCCAATAAAAGCTAAAATCATCGGCATATAACCACAGGATAACTTATGAAAGTTACTCTCAAGAAAATACGAAACAATGCGAGTATATCATGCTCTAAGTGCTTGCTTTAGACCATCCAAAATCTTTTTTGACCAGGAGACCCTTTCCGTCCCTCCAGTAAAGCTTTCACGTTGTTCAAAACACATCTCTTCCTCAAACAGACCATTCAAAAAGAAAATTCCACATCTATTTGATAAATATTCCAATGAGTCGTATAGTCAAAGAGAAATAATCATACGAAAGGTCTGAGGTTCTAGCAAGTTGAGCAAAAAGCTCATGATAGTTATTTTCGAACCTCGGAAGGTTCTTGTTTTCAAGTGCGGGTCTTATAATGGGATTCTATTCCAAACTTGTCATTGAAATCTCCATTTTTCATCAGAAATAAGAAACAAAAATTCCATAAATTGGAGAAGATGTGCTATGGCATCCACAGAATTAAAGGGCCCCTAACATCGGTGGCAAGAATAAAAAACCAACAACTTATAGCTCCAAATAACAGTACATGGGCGATGACACCCATCATGGTAAACAACCAAGAACTTTACAGCCATCATGGTCAGTCTCCTTTACTTGGACACTTCCCTGGTTAATTTGTTTGTTCAAGACTCCAACAACTTCAACAAATGTATCTTTTTGGCAGGAATATAAATAGGCGATGACAGAGTCATTCCCTTTATAGGCCCAAAAGCCGAAGGTCCCATGAAGGCTTGCAGAAAAATGTGCTATACAAGAAAAATGCATCATGGAGTGGTGGAAACCTGCCTCGATTGCTTCCTCTCTGGAGGATTCCTCTATGTTTATCTTTATGGGATGAGCATGCGGGACCTTCAACTCGGCTCTCATGTCCTCTACCTACCTGCACCACCAAGGAATCGAAACCAGCGAGTGAAGTTGTTGAGACTGCAAAAGAAAAGCTGGAAGATGGTTTTGGCACGTACAACCTCATATCTAACAACTGTGAGGACTTCGCAACGTTCTGCAAGACAGGAACTTCCTTCTGTCAGCAAGCTAACCGTCGGTAGACTTTGGCACGTAACCTGTTGTGAAGCCTACAGCAATGGCGCCATCGATCTCTGATACAAACAATTGAGCCCCGATACTCCCTCTTTCTAATAGATTAATACTATTCCTCCCCGAATAAGTTATCCTGGACAGTTAAGTCGGGCCCTAATACTGCCATCAAGTAGCTCGTGTTTCTGGGAATGAGGGGTTTTCTGAGAAACTCATTCGGGAGAAATATTCAAAGACAAACTACAACCTTCTTCTGTTATCAACAATTAATCGTAAAATACATGTTGGTGATTGCATTTTAACTGTTAGAAATAACCGTGATGGACGAAACTTCTATTCCAAAATGCCTTGCCTTGAACGACCAGAACCATTTTCTTTAGATTGATTGGTCCACCAGTTCAGACTGGAAACTCTTCCTACACAGATTCTATACAAATTGCATTTTATGACCCTTCGAACAAATAAAATGAACACTAGGAGAGAGCATACCCATCAACATTGGGACAGCAATCACCTAAAGAGACTGAATCAATTTCTCGTACACATTAGCCTTCACACGACCAAACAAAGCTCAAAACTAACCAATTAGCCAACCATACAAACAAATATCAGGAACCAGATCGATGTGGTGATATAAGAGAGGTTACGATTTATGCTGGTAGAAAATTAACAGGATGGTCATGCCTCGCCATTCACAAAAATCTCTCTACAAAGTACACACTCCACAAGGGATGAACAAACGCAGAACATTAAGATGAATTACTGGAAGCAAAAGTACCCTAATGGTGACAAATTTTCGTCCACAAACGAAGCCATCGTGGAAGAGTTGAGCGTGGCTAAGGTTGCACAAAAAATAAAACATTGTACGGGCAACCCCATGGTCAAGCCTAAGCAGACAATGGATCTAACATGTAATTTTGTCTAACCAATAATCTATAGATGCAAAGTACAACTACAGCAGCCTTAACAGATTATTTGTTGATTTTATCATCTAAGTTCACAATCATTACAAGTCTCATCATGAGCAAACCGGCTAGGAGCTGCTTAGTACCCAAAGCTTGCACCATACATGGAGCTATAACCCCCTGTATGGCCTGTGTGTTCTGGATTGGATGGTGGAGAAGCATACACTGAACTGTGAGAATAAGGATTATACCCCTGGTCAGCACCTGTTTGAGGCTGTGCTGGTGCTCCAGCTTCAGCCATGAAATTCTGCAACAGAAGAGCCACATCAGAACTGGTGCGATCCAATGAAATGCATATGCACTATTATTCATGCAAATCAACAGCTGGGATCTCCAACTACCATATTTAGCCAAACTATTAAATCAAATGTTGGAAGTCCATCTCATTAAAAAAACAGAACAATTTCTTTACATAAATGAGAATACAAATAACATCAGCAATTTCCATCTAGTCAAAGATTACTCAAGCCAGTCATTATATCAAAAGAAGAATTCGGTTGGGATTGCGTTCATCCACATGAACTAGGCCAACCACACATACACTATAAGAATCAACCATCATCCATCAAAATTTCAAATCTTCTTCCCCACACTATCTTCTTTTATTGATGTCATTCTAAGCAAGAAATTTACTGGGCAGCTTCATACTATGAAGCCATAGTTATCAAACCTGGCCTAGCAAGTCAACCCAGTGACCCATCGACCTGGGACTTGCCCAGGGTAGGTTTGCTTTTGAACCGCTTGGGGAGTTGACCTAGTCAAACCTGTTGATTAGGTGGTCTTGCTGGTCAACAAGCAACCCAGTCAAAACCCAGGTGATCAACGATTCTTTTTTCACCGTTCAGTTTTTTAAAAAAAAATCTGAAACATCTTTCAATAAAAAAACAATAGAAACAGGTCAATTCGCCGACCTACAGGTTAAACCACCCAACCAACAACCCAAGTCTTGGGCTGGGTCATAGGCTAAACCAAATCTTATAACTATGTTTGAAACTACAAGCCACAACAATTGCTAGCTAGTAAGCTACATAATCTTGTCCAGAACCTCCAATTCAAATCATGGAGACCTAACTAAAATTACACCTAGTGCACATGGATTTTTTTTAAAATGTTTAATAGGCTCTTTCTATTATACAAAATATGTTTGTATTTACTGACATAAACCTTCCTGCATCAATTTCACTTTTCCCAATATTGCATGCATGCATGTACAGACACACTCTACAAAATAGATGTCATAAACCTCAACAAATATTTTATGACATTCCTAGAGACACCACAATATCCCAACCTCCTACTGCAAGGTCCATTTGACAATATTTATCTCGGGTTAGTAAACCACTACACATGATAAATAGAAGCAAGTCTAGTCAAAATCCCATTTAAACAATTCTTGCAAGCAAATTCCCATTCAGATAAAATCAGCAGTATAAAAAACATGTAGTCCAAATACAATATATCCAGAAAAGAGAGGGGAAGATCAATTTTAGTTAAAGAGATAAAGCACAGAATATTTGCCTGTATCAGCTGCTGAGCTGTTTGGACTTGAGAAGCAGTTCCACTGATTTCAACTGTCATTGCCTCGGGAACACCTCTAGTTTCTTGTATAGTAACAGTTGCCCCACTAGCACGTCGAATGTAGCTGATACTTGCACCAGCTGTCCCAATAACAGCATCAGCATAAGATAATGGAATTTGCATTTGTTGTGTAATCTGCACAAGAACCCCGAAACCCATCAATCATTTTGAAACCTCAAAAAGTGCTGACCAGTGCCAGCAAGAAATACAGGATGAGATTATTTGGTTTGGAAAATGATAAATAGAACTGTTTCATGCAATGGCAGAAAAAGTTAGTTAACCAAGCTAAAGATTATATTCTCATTTCAAAGCCTAAGAAAAATTACAGACCCATCCCAAACAAAAAAAAAACAACATGATACTGAGAAAAAATGATTGCAGACATCTTTGTATGTGATTTGTTTTAGCAGGTCTCTCATTTCACTGCATAATCTGGGCTGTAAAACTACCATATGAACTCTTTTATGGAAAACTATAGCATTAAGCAAAGCTTCCCGTAAGCACTACACCACCCTTGCCAACCCCAAGAAATCTGTGTCAATAACCCATCATCAATCTCTATCACGTTCAATCAACAACATTTTCCAAAGCATGGACCCCTAATCATTCTCTAACAAGAAAATAGCATCTTAAATTTCCCTTGACGAGAGAGGGGGTGAAAACAAAAGAGAATAACATAACCTGTGTGATCATTGATGGTGCTGCTTGGGCATTTGATGATGCATGGCCACCCATGGGAGTTTGTCTACCATATGCAGATATACCCTGGTGAGGTTGTTTTTCCATTGGAGGTGGCATGTCAGATGGAGGATAGTAACTGTCGAGTTGCCGCGGAGGTTGCATATATTGGGGATTTTGGCCATAACCAGGTCCTCCAACAGGATTCAGAGGAAGGGATTGAGGTCCACCCCATGATTGATGTGGTGGCATCTGTTCCATTGGAGGGTTCGCCATTTGCATCTGATAAATAATATAAATCATTCCATAAGGCTATTCAAGCCATAATAGATAAAGTCATTCCAATCTTAATGAAGAGCAGCTTACCTGCATTTCAAACAATGGAATTATACTTCGGTCGACTAAAAACTTCCTGAGCTGAGATGCAATTAACTCCACTGCTTTGTGCACTCCAACTGCTTCCCCTAATACTTCAACCACCCTATCATCTTGAAGAGAAAAAACTGGAAGGTCTTCTGCACCAGTTTGATCCAACATATAAAGAGTTCAGATGTACTGATAAAATTCAGCAGTAAATCAGGCAGCATCTGAATCCAGAGCATGAAGACTAGCAAACCAAAATGAGCATATGAGATACTCATAGCAAGGAACAAGAGGCATTAATATTACCAGTTATTATGATGAGTTTCATAATAAAGCAAGGGCAGGAGAGGGGCGAGGGCAAAAAGGTCCACTAAATGAGTATCCTTAAATAATTTTGCCCTCATCCTTAAATAATTTTGCCCAAAGTTTTTTTTTGCGAAAAAGGTTTGTGCTGGTCAGATGGGTGTTACTAATCTTAGAATTCAGAATTATGTAATCATGAGCCCCAATAATAAATTATGTTTGCTTGTGATGGTCATTGATTAGATATACAAAATCATAATGGCGCCACTATAAATAACCAACAGTGGTAGACTGGTGGCAGCAGTGGAGAAAATAGCAGAGCCAGAGGCATTGTCAGCAATGGTGTGGTTAAGGAATATAAACAAATTAGCAGCAAAAATAAAGGCATGCTTTACAGAGGTAAAGAAAAGCAATGCAGGAATGCCCTTGGTTCACCTCTCCACCATTACTCAGAAACTTACTTAGTAAGATTAGAGTATGACAACTCCATATTTAAGATAGTTTCTATTTACAAAGAACTCGGTTAATTTGTCACTACAGAATAAAATGCAATTATAACAATTGAGGAAAAACAAACCCATAGCAACCAGCAACCATAATTGACAAAATATGATTTTCTAAAAATGCCAAATCAACCATATAGCTTCACTAAGACAAACAAAAATAACTAAATTTGAGAACACGGATAACAAAATGAATTCTATAGCATTTCTAACTCAGAAGTGAAAGGGGATAACCTGCACCAAGAACTCTAACTATGCAAGCTGATGCCTCTTGGATGGATTTAACAGTTCCCCCTTGTTTTCCTATCAAACTTCCAGCTTGTGAGGCTGGTACTAGCAGCCTTGTCGAAACCTTAGCTCCACTGCTTGGTGGAGCATGAGAAGAATCACCCTCCAAACCATCAATAATGCGTTTGTGAACCCTCAGTAGGCCATCCATAGCAGGAGGAAGAGAAGAATCAGGCTCCTCCTTGGCAGATACCATTACCTATATATAACAATGTTGTATAAGAAGCTGAGGAAAAATTATTATATGACTCAAGTCCAAGAGAGTTAGGGGAAGGGAAAGAAATTGGATGGAGCAACACGAGATAATTATTAAATAAAAGACAAAGAAGCAACTCTTTCTAAATAACATTTCAAAATAGAAGGTATCCTATTATATTATATTTTATAACTAAATTAGAGTTTAAACACAAGCATTGGCTATTATTTCCCTATTCTCCTCTTCTATACGGATAATGAATCCTCAATTTTTTTTTCAAAATTCAACAACTTGCATGCACGATAAATTCATTGCCTGGTTATCTTTTTACCGTGATGTCAATTCTAATGCAGCTGTCACATAAAAATTTCATCACAACTTCCTCATGCATAACATTTAATCTTTTTTTCCACCTAAACTTCTGACCAAGAGTTAATGACTGGTTACTATTACACTTCAAACTTAGATCTGGTTCTTGAATCATGTTTTTGATGACCAAGTTATCATCCCTACCAAGAGAGTTTTTTTATCAAGAAAATAACAGAAAAAAACATGGATTGACAGGTTTCGGTGAATTATTTAGTATAGTTGACCAACATTTTTTAGTGCTTTTAATGCTTAATTCTTTTAGTATATTATGGAAAATTTTGATTAGCAAATTGGTATTAACATCTTCTGCATCCTCTTGTGCTGATTAAAACAGGTTCCTTGTGGTGTTCACAAGCTGCGGCAGAAATCAACCATGCAGTTTCTGAAGTTACCAGAAAGATTGCAGAGCTTCTTGGTACGCTGTTCGTACAATATGTCTGTATATTCAAATCAACTTTTCAGCACTTTGCAATGCACAATGCTGTTCCCAGCAATCTGGATCTTTGGTTCTTCAAATTTGGGGTCCTAATGATGGTTGATTCGTTGCTTAAAAATTTGCGGACAGAACCTGCACAGATTCATTTTGTTATTGCAATAAAAGCAATTCTGTTATATCTTCTCGATTTCTTCTGATGAGGCTTTTTGTCTTCTTTTCAATTACGCATTCTTTTACAATAATGATTCATTTGAAGTTAAATGATCATATCTTAGGTTCTCTCTTCAAGATTGATATCTTAATTCCCAATTATAGCTTTAGGAAATAACAATGCTTACAAAGGGTGACAGGATAATGAGTGACATTACCAAGAATTCTCCCTTTGAATATCATTGCAAAGGTACAGATAGATACATTGCTCGGATATTCATAGAAACAAATGACTTCCAAGAAAAATACTGGTCAGTAGAAAAAAACCCAAAGGATTGGATGGGAAACAGTTGAATCAGATATCCAACAGCAATTACAGATCTTTCTCCAAGAATTTTAAATAATTATGTATCATTTGCAAAAATTTTGTTTCAGTTTACAAATGATATAAAGAAGTTTTACAGCTTCGACTGGTGATGTGTGTTTTAATGATCGGTTCCATTTTCTTTGATGTTTTGGTGACAATTAGAAAACTCTTTCTTCTTAATAAAAGTTATATTTACAGCTTAGGAGTAATCTAAAAGCTTTCCTTTATCAATATCTTTAATAAGCTAGATTCTTTGCTATGAAGTTAAGTTGATTCATAAAATTAAGCTTGACCTATCAACCTCTCTTCCATAGCCTGCTTTCTTTGTAATTGATGTGAAGTCAATTATCTACCTTCGTATATGCATTGTTGTATCAATATAGCTCAAAGCAAAGATTGACCGATGGTGTGTTCGCAAAGAAATTTAAATAGCAACCAATCCAAATTCCTAGGAAAAATACTAGACGTGTTATAGATAGTTGACCAAACTTGTAATCCAGCAGCATATCTAAGCTAACACCATTAAAATATTCTGCAAAGCCTGAAAATTGCTTATACATTTCAAATTATCAATTTCTTAAGCGGAAAAGGAAAGCAGGAAAAGAAAAGAAAAAACAAAAGCATGCTATAGTAGAATCAGTTGATACATGAATTCATTCATGGGAGGTTTCCATCAAACACTTTGCATCTACATATTCTTCCCACCATCCTAGTTCTACATTTTCCAGATAACCTAGTTGCACAAATAAGAGACAAAGCAAAAGAAAAGCTTACAGCTCTTTCTGTCGTCCCTGGAGGACCATCAAGTATCTTGATGCGAGCTCTTGTCTCTTCGACTATCTTTTTAATAAACTCCCCTTTGCGACCAATGATACTGCCAACTTTTTGTGCAGGAACCAACATCCGAAACACACTCTCTCCAGGCCATCCAGGCCACCTCTTCTCACTACCTCCTCCAGAGACTGTATCCTCATCTTGTCCTTGCTTTGAAGCCTCAAAATTCTCAGGCACTTGATCAATAGCATGGTCCATGTCATGGTTTACAGGGTGATCCACATCATGGTCTATAGACGGATCCACATCATGGTCTATAGACGGATCCACATGCTCTACTGCCAATCCAGGATCTGTGGCATGATCCAAACCATGATCCACAGATTGACCCAAGCCATGATCAGTGGCACTATCCAAGCCATGATCAGTGGCACTTTCCAAGCCATGGTCTACAGGATGACCAACACCGTGATCAGCAGAAAGGTCCACACCATGATCCATTTCATGTTCACCAAAGCCTTGATCAACTTCAGCCATGAGTACGGCACTGTAAGAAAGAAAGATAATTTATAAAATCCAACTATCCAGATTACATGGAACAAATAAAAGCATAGAAATCCTTAAATTAATTAACTCTCAAAACTCGAGGCTTCAATTTCCAGTAGAGACAGAATGTTACCAAAACAATCTACTAAAATTAGCAAAAATGCACACTTCAAATTAGCAACAATCTACTAAAATTACCAAACCAATCTCCTAGTTTCTTCTTCATTTATTAAAGATAAAGATTTCATAGTCAAGAATCAATGAATTCTTAAAAAAAGAAATCAATAAAAAACTCAATCCCAGTAACCCCTCACCAATATACAAACAAAAACAAAACAAAAACATGTCAATCCGCGGAAAGCACGCCCATATAAATATCATGCACTATATTATATTTCATACCCACCCACATTAAACAAGAAAACAGCAAACCCTAATTTCAAAATCTAAAAAAATCCCTTTTTGAGAACAAAAACGAGTAAAGAATCGCTACTTAACAAAAACACATTAAAGGGTCGTAGTCAAACAACCTAAATAACTTAAAAACAAAGCAGTAAAGAAAAACCCAACAACAGTAATACAAGCACTATCACCTAAACCCCAAAAGAAGTACCGTAATAAAGCACCAAGACGACGAATTTTAGCAAGAACTTACATTAAGAGACAAGTAGAAAATCTGGGTTTTGTAAAGAAGTGGGTGTTAAATAAAGATTTGGTTGATTTTTTAGGTTTTAGGTCTTTCAAGAACGGAAAATTTTGCAGCAGATGTGGAGAGTGCGCGGCTGGGTACGAGGTGTGTGCGCGTTTACAACATGAGTTTCAGTTTTAAGGAGATTTGTTGGGTTTTGTTTTTGTGGCCCAGATAAGAATCTCGATTTTGCAATGTGGTCCTTGTTTTGACAAGATGACGAAAATAACCCTAGCTGGGTTGGGTTGGGTTATGACTTATAATGGGCTAGTCCACTGAAGTACACTGTTAAAGAAAAAGTAAAGTGTAACTACTCGGTAATTTTAGAGTGTGGAGAAATATTTATTTTATATTTTTGTTTTTTAATTTTAAAAAATTCTGTATTTGAAATAATTCTCTCCTAAATTGCTTAGAGATGTACTTATTTTTTTCTCCTAAAAAAAAACATTTATCTTTTTTTTATACATATTTTTTTTGTGTTGAGAGATTAATTAAACGCAAGTTGAAAGGTGAAAATTTGGAAGCAATAAGCCTAAAATTCTGTTTTGCAAATGACATGCCATTCAATTTATCCTGAAAGAAAATGCTTCAAATAAAAACTATGTATATTTGCAAGAAATGTCTTGTCCATATGTTTCTTGATAAGATCATTAATCAGGTTGGAAGTTGGATTAAAAAAATATAAAAAAAATATTTAGATGTTGTTAAATGTTTTTAATCAAAAAAAGTTTTAAATTGTGTGGTGACTAACTTGAAAATACTCCATTAATCTAGCGAGTCTAAAGACAACTCAAATAATCTATAAAAACATAGTTTAAGTTAAAATAAATATTCAAGATGATATTTTTTATATAATTGTTAAGACAATAATATATTGATTTGATTTGGATCAACATAGATTAACCTACCAATCTGCATGTCGAATCATGAAACTATGATAATCATATAGAAAATAAATTAAAAACAATTATGAAACTCAATTTTCAATAAACTTAATTTTCAATAAAGTCAATGTTGAAGGATGAAATTAAAAAAAAATCAATTAAAAAAATAACCCAAAAAAATGATTCAGGTCAACCTAAATTAACTTATCAAACTTGCGACTCAAGTCATGAGATCGAGATAACCCAATAAAAAATAAATTAGAACAAATTATGATACTCAATTTCCAATAAATCTAATATTGAAAAGATAAAATTGAAAAAAAATCAATAAAAAAATTACAAAAAAGGATT
>Ga0325402_1004695_pt1 | contig 12635 bp, 4 predicted proteins | sample PopdelMetagenome_22_FD_207212 | JGI IMG/M metagenome (GOLD analysis project Ga0325402, IMG submission 207212) | Populus deltoides microbial communities from Bellville, Georgia, United States - Xylem-PdKOR-R3 | ecosystem: Host-associated > Plants > Phyllosphere > Stem > Wood/Secondary xylem... | reverse complement strand
TGTGTATGTTATATGTAGTAAAATGGCATTAATACGAAGAAATTTAGATAAAATTGTTGATGTGTATTAATCGAAAGACAATTGAGGATTTCTTAAAAGAATATATGGAATCAATTTGACACCATGTGTAAGTTTGGGTATAAATTGAGAAAAAATCTTTTTTATTGTTATTATTTTCTTGTGGTTTTTCAGTCACCATAACAAATGAGTGCTATGTAAAATATTAACTAATTGAACAAGGAAAATTAATTTTTTTATATAAAATATTGTTTATTGGAATTTTTTTTTTTGTTTTGAATTTTATTTTATCTTTTACCATTTAATTTACCAAGTATTGAATTTTATAATTTATTTTGGTTTATTTTTTGAGAGGTTATCTTAGTTTTATGATCCGAATCACGAGTTTTATAGTTTAATGTAGTTGACTTAGGTTTTTTGGGCTTTTTTTTTTGTAATTGAATTTTTTTCAATTTTATCCTTTAATATTTGATCGGAATGAGAATTAAGTTTTATAATTTGTTTTAATTTGTTTTTTATTAGGTTATTTAAGTTTTATGCCCTGAAAGTGTTTTGTTGGTTAACTTGGATAGATTTGGATTTTTTTTAATTTTTTTTTCAACATTAGATTGATTAAGATTGAATTTCAAAATTTATTTTGATTTGTCTTTTATTGGGTTATTTTGATCTTATGATTCATATTTTACAAGTTAATCCAGGTTGACTCAAGTCTTTTTTTAATTTATTTTTTAACTGATTTTTTATTTATTTTCAATAATGGGTTGATTGAAAATTAAGTTTCAATATTTATTTTGATTTGTTTTCTATGTGGTTATCACAGTCTTATGACTCAAGTTGATTCAATATATTGTCATTTTAATATTAAAAATAAAAGATGTCATCTTATTTTATTTTTTTCAACTATCTTTTCTAGTTATTAAGGTTGTTTTTGGACTATCTAAGTTAATTGAGTCATATTGGATCAATCCTTACGTGATTACTTTTTTTACTTTATAAAAATGCATTAATAATAATTGAATATTTTTTTAATATTTTAAAAATTTTAATATGATTCACAGCATAGCACATGTAAATTATCCAATGGCAAGTATCCAAGTTGTATCGGTGGATGATAATTGGTGCATGACTTATGTCCAAGAGGAGCCAAAACACCCAAGCATCAGCATCGCATACCTGTTGATTGCTAATTGGCGACCAAAATAGCATTTAAGATTGGAATCCCTTTATTTTCTTTATTGGTGTGAGCTGTCATACAAGAACCAAATCAATTAATAAGCAAGATGTCTTCAATTAATACCTCCCATGATGGTGATGCAACAAGTAACGATTCCCGTAACAAGTACCCAAAGGGCCCTTACCTAAAAAGATAACTGATGTAAGTTTCCCTGCCATACCTCCTTCAATTAATAACGAGAGTAGTGTTGTACCATATGTGCTACCCTTCATATATAACCATGGGAAACCATCTAGCCAATATTCTCTAAAAATGGAAGATAAAAGATCCATATATCATATTGCTAACTATATGTCAACTTATAGGCTATCCAAATCACTCAAAACCTTTGCACATAAATTTTTCACATATTACATCCCTTGGAATGTAGAAAAGTCACTACTTCATCCATAATAGAGTCAATCTATACAAGAAGAACTAAAGGCCTTACAGAAAAACAAGACTTGGAAGTTGGTTTCATTACCTAAAAAAAAGAAAATAGTAAGGTGTAAATGGGTCTTCTCCAATAAATATAATGTTGTAGGATCCATTGACAGGTACAAAACAAGGCTTGTTGCAAATGGATACACACTGATGTATGAGATATATTATTAGGAAACATTCTCACTAGTAGCAAAACTGAACACACTTAGAATTTTGTTATCACATGCAATAAATCTGGATTGGCCATTACATCAGCTTGACGTGAATAATGCATTTCTCCATGGTAATTTAGAATAAGAAGTTTTCATAGACATTCTGCCAGGATACTCGGCAACTTTAGATTACAAAGTAGTATGCAAGCTATAAAAGGTCTTGTATGGACTAAAGCAATCTCCTCATCCATGATTTGGTTGTTTCAGTGCAACGATGAAAACATGTGGATTTTAGGTATAGAACCTTGAACCATATTCTTTTCCTAAAAACCAATTTGGAAAGGTGATAACACTGATTGTTTATGTAGATGACATTATCATCCCAAGTAATGACAAATAAAAAATTCTTAAACTCCAAGAGCAATTATTAGCTGAATTTCAAATAAAGAACCGAGGGGGACTCATATACTTATTGGGAATAGAAGTCTCCAGATCAAAGCAAGGCATATTTTTATCCAAAAAATATGTCTTTGACTTGTTATCTGAAGTTAGGTTGCTAGAGTGTAAACTAATCGAGACTCCCATTGTCCAAAATCATCAACTTAGAATATACATCGATCAAGTACCCATGAACAAAGAAAGATGCCAAATGATAGTTGGTAAGCTCATTTACCTATCACATATTCAGCCAGACATTGCTTATTTCGTAAGTGCGATGAGCCAATTCATATACAGTTCTAGTGAAAATCACACGAATGCAGTAACTAGAATCCTTCAATATTTAAAGTCCTCTCCTGTGAAAAGACTAATGTTTACAAAACATGATAATTTAAATGTTGATGGTTACACCGATGTAGATTAGGCAAGAAATATTTCAGATAGAAAGTCAACGTCATGTTATTTCCCCTTTGTAGGGGTAGTTTTGTCATTTTAAAGAGCAAGAAACAGAAAGTTGTTTCGTTGTCCAGTAATGAAGCAAAGTTTTGAGGTAAGGCCAAAGGTGTATGTGAACTCCTTTAGATGAAGAGGCTACTAATAGAAATAAGTTTTTTCCTAACTCAGAAATGAACCTGTTTTGCGACAACAAAGTAGCTATTAACATCTCTCATAATCCAATCAAACATGATCGAACTAAGCATGTTGAAGTTGACTAACACTTCATTAAATAAAATATTGAAGAGAAAATTATTCGGTTCATATATGTCAATTCAGAAAACCAGCTAGCAAATATGACAGTATCTAGAAAAGAGTTCTACATCTCACTTGACAAATTAGGTATTAGAGATATTTATACACCAACTTGAGAAAAAATATTAGCATGAGCTCTGATACAAGAACCAAATCAATTAATTTATGAAAAGTTCTGTAAAATCTATTACTCCAAGGGATAACCATAGTTATAGCTTTCAATCTTGTACATTTAAAAATAGCTCCTATTAATCTACATATACCTGGAAAATATGTTTTTGTAAGATGTGAGGAAAAGACATAAACTTTTATTAGTTTTGGTAGTGTTGTTATCTTCATTAAATCTAATTTTATTAAATTAACATATTATATCATAAAAATAATTAGAACTTTATATTTTTTTATTTCTTTTAAAAAATCTAAATTATTAAATTCAAAATAAATAGTTAGATTTGAAATATTATTGCTTATATTTAAAAAAAATACAAGAAAAATATTAATTTCTCTCCATTTGATATAATGTATTTGCGCTAGAGTTAAAAAAAGATTTTTAAAGTATATTTGAGAAAAAAATTAAATTAAAGCCTTGTCAAATATTTTTTTCAGATGATTTTGGTACATTATATTGAAAACAACAACAAAAAAATCTGAAAAAAACATTATATATATATAGCCCAAACGCGCCCTTACAGGTGTATTACTAACAAACCCGAAGTGAAGGCAAGCGTTATGGAGCGCGAGTATAGAGTTTTTTCGTAAATACACGAGAGTACGACTAATGGGCTAGCAATAGAAAGCGTGACAGAAGTTTATTTTCTTTTGGGGTTCAGAAGAATCATAACATGACGTGGGACAATCTCAGCTGGTGATTTTGTGTCTTTCGATGCACATGATCAATCGTCAACTTCTTCATTACATTACCTTGCAAATTACAAAAACAATTAAAAGACATAGCAAAAATACCATGGACTCCATCGTAGTGTTTTTTTTTTTTTTTATCTTTTATGACTTTTTTTTTTAATTTCAATTATTATTTTTTTTTAATTTTATCCTTTAACTCCAAGTTATTTCACATTTAATCCTAAAACAATTTTTTCATTAGCTTCTTATAAGCTTCTTGGAGTGTAGAAAAACCACGCTATTTATTTAGTTCTTAATTTAAAAAAATTAAATACAATTTTATGACTTGAAAAAAATATAAAAGGACCAAATCTAACACATTATCTAAACCAAGGTTTTTTTTACGATTTAGGTAGCATATGTTCAATTTTTTTGGCTTTCAGATTTTTCTTGGCTTTTCTTTTTAACCCATTTAGTTTTTATAATTTTTATTTTAGTCCAAGATTATATTCTATTTAATTTTCAATCTTCATATTTGAGAGAATATAGAGAAAGCCTAAAGAAAATAACAATGAAAAAAGAAAGTTGATGACTAGTCAAGTTTCGACCATAAAACAAGTTATTTTTAGTGTTTACAAGTTTTATTTGTTGAAGGAAGTTTTATTTTGGTGTTTTTTTTCTTTATTTTGCTGGAATATATAAATCAGGGTTGATAAAAAAAAATATTTTTTTGAACTTATTTATGTGTTTTTGAATCAGTTTAGAAGTGTTTTGAGTTAAAGATTTTGACGTTATAAAGGTTTTTTTAAAGTATTTTTAGATAAAAATAAATTAAGAAATATTTTTTTAAATCAGAAAAAAAAAATTAACTTTAATTTTTTTTATGACCTCTACAATAGTTAAAAACTAGACTTCAAGATGATGCATTGTTTGATTTTTTTCTAAGAAAAAGGTGAACAACATGTTGGAGTAGGTGAAAAACGTGGTCTACTCCTCGAGGCAAGGAAAAAAAAATAAAAAGCCAAGCCCAAAGGCCTTGCCTTATAGGACCACATATATTGCCCTTTCATTTCATGGGCTAACCACACTTACTCACTTAGGCCCAGATATTTTAATTTTTTTTAGCTTTTAAACTATTTTTTCTCTTAAACTTAAATTTAAATTCAATAAAATTATTTTTTGTTTTTATCTTTGATTTGATTTTATCTCTTTCTTATGAATGTATATTTTTAGTGTCATATAATAAAAGATAAATTTTAAAAACATTTATGAAACCCAACATCATTCAGGTTATGAGTTTTATGTGTTAGCTAGGCTAACTTATTTAGATTTAAAACGTCATTGACTCGATATTTTAAAAAAAATAAGGTGAAACAATATCATTTTGAAATATTTTAAAAAAAATTAAAGTGGGGTCTTGAAATTTTTTAATTGAAATTTATTTAAATTAATAAATTAAAAACATATTATGGATATTATTTAATTAAGTATAATTTAATTTTTACTTTGTTTATTTTAGATTATATCATGTTTTCTAATATTAACCATTGTTTTTGTGCTAGTATTGTTTTTCTTAAATTTTATTATATCATTTTTCTTTTTGCATCTATTTTTTATCATATAATTAGATCAAAAACTTGATTAAAAAAATATTAAACCCAATTAGATTTATGACTTGTATGGTGCATTTGACGAGTCACGATAAAAAAAATATTAAAATTAATTTTGTATTTTTCTAAATCAAATCACTGTGTTGGGTGTGTATGTTACTGATGTTATGAAGTCACACAAGTCATAAGCAGGAGCGGAGTTAAGAAATTTAATATGGAGGGTTAAATTAATAAATAAATAAATTCTAAGAAAGTGAAAGTTAAAATTTTCGTAGTTTTAGAACTAAAAGTTAAAATTATTTAAGGAAAAGGCAGGGGAAAAATAAAAGTTTTGCAGGGGCTGCCCCTGTCTTCACCTGTGGTTTGTTTTTGTGTTTTAAAAGCGTTTTTAAAAATAATTAAATTTTTTTATTTTTTTCTTTACTTCAAATTAATATTTTTTTAGTGTTTTTAGATCATTTTGATATGTTGATGTTAAAAATAATTTTAAAAAAATAAAAAAAATTATTTTAATGCATTTTCAAGTGAAAAGCAACGGCAACCATACTCCTGTATACATTAATAATTTTTATTTTTAAAATTTTAATTGTTTACGCTATTACTCCATGTAATTACAAGTCTACAGTTTCACGTGAATAATAAAAATATTAGGATCATTATGAAATGGGCATCCGTAAAATGCTAATATTAGTTAACCTATTAAATTTGAATTTGATTTTTCTATTATTTTATTCAAATTTATAATTTAGTCAATATCAATATTTTATTGTAACGATATTGTAAACCCCTTTCTCAATATGTGTGAAGACTTCCAAGTTTTTGTAATTGTTTCTCTATGTTTCTTAATAAAAATAGATAATTGACCCCATTACCCTATGGATTAAATTAAAAAAAAATTGAATATAAAAATATTTAAATGTTATTAATGTGTTTTTTTAGAAAAAAAAATAAATAGTGTGAGAGTTTACCCAATGTAGTTGACTTTATTGGTCTGAAAACAACTCATACAACATGTGAAAACAATATTTGACTAAGCAAAATTTTAAGATAATATCTTTTTTTAATATTAAAATAACAACATATTAGATTGACATGGGATAACCCGAGTTAACATATAAAATTCTTGACCCAGGTTATAAGACTATGATAACCCTATAGAAAACAAATCAAAATAAATTATGAAGCTTAATTCTCAATCAACCCAATATTCATAGATGAAATTGAAAAACAAAATCAATTAAGAAAGAATCTAAATAAATGACTCGAGGTAACATGTCAAACTTTCAAACTGAGACATAAAACTGAGATAACCCCATGAAAAGCATATCAAAACAAATTACAAATTCCAATCTCCAATCCACGTAATATTAAAGGATGAGATTAAAAAATAAATCAATTAAAAAAAGAACAGAAAAATAACTTGAATCAATCCACCAAACCTCTAACTCAGGGTCATTAGACCGGGATAACTTTATAAAAAAATAAAAATGACCTGATTTAACCCGAGATAACTTGTCAAATCCACGACTTTGATCTTGAGATTGAGATAACCCCATAAAGAGAAAGCCAGAATAAATTATAAAGCTTGATAATCAATCACTTCTATCGGACCTAATGTTGAACGATGAAATTTGTGAAAGTCTTAATTAAAAAAATAGCATAAAAAATAAGTCAAGTTAACTCGAGTTAACTGTTAAGCACTATTCTCAGGTCATGAGACCAGGATAACCTAATGAGAAACAAACCGAAACAAATCATGAAGCATAATTCTCAATCAAACACAATATTAATTGATAAAATTGAAAAAAAAAAGTCAATTAAAAAAAGAAAAAAAATGAACCAATTAAGTTAATACACCAAACTCACAACTCAGGTCATGAGATGAAGACAACCCAATAAAAAGCAAGTACAATATTGAAGAACCCGTGACCCGCGTCATGAGACTGATATAACCTTTTAGAAAGAAAATTAAATAAAAAAACAACTCGATTTAACCAAGGTTAAAATACCAAAACTCGTGACATTGATCGTGAGACCAAGATATTCTCATAAAAAGCAAATCGAAATAAATCATGAATCTCAATTCTCAACCGATCCAATGTTGAATGATAAAATTGAAAAAAAAGTCAATTAAATAAAAGACACGAAAAACAACCCAAATCCATTTGAGTTAACCCGTTAAGCACTATTCTCGGGTTATGAGACCATGATAACCCAATGAAAAGTAAATAAAACAAATCATAAAGTTTAATTTTAAATCAAATCAATATTAAAGGACGAAATTAAAAAGAAAATTAAGAAAAAAAATGAGTCAACCAGGTTAACTTGTCAAATCAAGTTAACCCATCAAACTTGAAATTCATGTCACGAGAATGTGATAACTAAAAAAATTTTAATATTAAAAAATAAAATTAAACAAAAAAAATTAATTAAAACAAAATCAGCAAAGCAAATCACTATTTTAATAAATAGTGTTCTGGTAGGAATCTGCATCCTCCCTCTTTTAGGTTAAAGTTAATAAATTACAATAAACCCTGAAGGTAACATGAAATTATAGAAAGCACCTAAATATTCGAAGATTCGGCAAAAAGCCTATTTGTATCCAAAATATCGTTAATTGCTATTTAAAAATGTAGTTAAATTAATGAATTAATAAATTAGAAAAAAAGTATTAGAAAAATCTAACCAAATGGAAAGAAATTAGATAATAAATTTAATATTTCTCATCTACTAAAAATAATGATGATCATGTCCACTTTATTTTATATTCTTTTTCTAATTTGTTAAGTTTTTTTAATTTAATTATCTTTTTTAGTTGTAACTAAGAGCATTTCAGACGCGATATGGGATTTCTGTAATATTTTTTCAAATAATATATATATATATATCCCATTGTCCATCACTTTTGAATACTCTCTTTTATGGACAACAATTTCATACTGTATAAATAGGTAATATCCATTAACAAAGATAGCTTTCGTGTATCTATAGACATAAAATTCTTTGGACCTAAAATTATTTGGGTTGAATGTTTTTAATTTTATGATTAAACCCTTAATTAATTTGTGGGGGGAAAACAATTTCAATAAAAAAAATCCTAGAAAAGAGAGGTTTTAAGAAATTTATATTGTTACACGAATGAGTTAGGTAACGTAAAAGGAAAAAACCTTAAAAGATTAGTCTAATAAGGGTTTTTAAAGCTTGTTTGGAATTGTGAGAACGGTAATTCTTCAAAGTGTTTTTTTGTTTAGAAATATATCGAAATGAAATTTTTTATTTTTTAAAAATTATTTTTAATATCAGCACATCAAAACAATCTAAAAACATAAAAAAATTATTTTAAAAAAAAATCAAAATTTTAAAAACACAATTTCCATCAAATTCTAACCAGACAGATCATTAATTTCCAAGTTCAAATTTCGAAGTCAGTATTTAAAGATTTTTATTCAATTTTCTGAGTGTACTATGATGCTGTAAGAAGAGAGAGAAAAAACGGTAAGAGTGGGACAAAAAAAAAAGAAAAAGAAATTAAAGAGTGACACGTGTTGCAAGTAGGAACCCAGAAACTGATAACTCATTTTATCTCTATGGAGGGTTTTTTTAATATAAAAAAATATTTCACGATTAATCTTTAAATTTAATTAATTTATTAAAAACTATTTTTAAATCATGATGATGCGTCATAAATATTTTACTGACAAACAATATCAGTCTTCAACCATAGTAAAATGAACAATAAAACAGTGTCCTCGTTTAGTCTATTTTGTAATTTATTATACGAATTAAATTAAAGCCTAAAGATTTGAATAAAATCACAACTCTACCATTGTAAGAGCTCATGTCCTTTTCGTGCTCTTACTTTTGTATTGTATATGGTACACCTCGTTGTATTATAAAATTACTAAGAGTATAGTACTTGAAATGTGGATGTATATTTGGAAATTCTTAATTATTATTCTAAATATTTTAAAATAAAAATATTTTTTTAATATTTTGAAACTTTGAAACTAACGTAGATGTTTAAATTAAAATAAATGTATTAAAATTAAAAGTATAGCTATGAGAAGCAAAATAATTATTCAAATGACTAAAAGAACTGATTTTTTATTTAATCTTTTTGTGATATAATTTCATGAGATAAAATTTTAAATTATAGAAAATGATAAAATTAAAAGAAAAAACCACAACGTAAAAGATAGATAGAGAAAATATATGGTCAACCTCAAAGCTTTTAAAATTTTTATTTTATTTATTTTTCAATCTCTGAATTTGAAAGAGGAGAAGGAAGCTCGTTATAAAACATTAAAAGAGATAAAGTTGTTGGTTGACCACATTCTAGCCACAAAAAAATTATCTTTGTGTCAATGAATTTATATACTAAGAGGAGTTTAATGAAAGTGTTTTTTCCATCTAAATATTGCAGAAAAGTAGATTAAGTTTTGTTTGGTTTATTTCTATTCGATTGATTTTTAAAAAAGTGATTTTAGAGTGTTTTAGAGTTGTTAAGTGGTCTTTTAAAGTTTATGTAGTGTTGTGGAGATGTTTTAAGGGGGGAAAGATATGAAAATTGTGTTTTTGAAGTCTAAAAACCTAACCCTATTTTCCTAGTCAAGAGAGGTGACTAGAAAAGCGATTGATCGATTACATGAGTAGACGACAATACATCGTCTTCCCTTGAGGAAAAAAAACCAATAAAAAGGCATGGACCTGGGCTTTTAGGCCTATATGTGTATGGGTTGTTGATTAAGGCAAGATGTGTGGGTTTAGTCCATCAGCACCTCGTCTCTTTTGTGTTTTTTTTGTTTTCATTTTTTAATCCTTTCCATTAGTTATTTCTATTTAAATATTGATTTATGTCATCTTTCTTATTTCATAAACAAATTGATTTAACTTTGTTTTTTAAATAGTGATTGATATTTTTTATATATTTTTTCAGTTGCTTGATGCTTTAAATGGATTAATTTGATTTGTATATAAAAAAAAATTCCTCTTATATCTTATATGAATTACTTGTATTTGTATGATTTTTTATAAAAACAAAAATAATTTGTTACTAGCAACAAAATTTAGTCACTAAGATAAATGAGTGAAAATATTTAAAATACAAGGAACATCTAGTTTAAAAAGTTTTATATGTGTATTTATTTTTTATTTCTACTACGAAGATTAACTTTCTACTTTAATATTTAATTAGTGTTAATAAAATTTTTATTTATTTATCAATTCACTTGTTTCTTAGTTTATTTTATAAAGCATAAACAAGATCTTTTTTGTTTCTCAATATAAAAAAAAATATGATACATGAAAACATATTCATAGCGTAATTATTTTTTTCACGTTAAAAATTAACTTGAAATCCTACCATTGCATAAACAACACGGTTGCATTTCTTAATTAAAAAAATTATAATATTTTAAAATGCTTTCACAGCATTAACACATTCTTTTACTATGTTTAAAATTAACTTGAAATTCTACCCGTAACGTAACGTTGATGACAAAACTAGTAGATTCTTAAGGAGGAAAAAAGGAAAAGACAACACAAAAAGTAACCATATCTTGAAAGGAGGGGCATATGTCACTTTCCCATCATTTCATAAGTCGAAGCAATGGTGTCATGACCTATTTTTGACCTCTAATTTTTCTATGTATTACAAAAAATATTTTTTTCCAAAAAATATGTTGTCAAAGTAAATAATAAAAAGAAAAAAAAAGAAAGAGTTTAGGGAGTGATTTAAGAACAAAGAGAGAACAAGGGACTGAAAAGAGTAGGGACTGGAAAATAATAGGGGAAGAATATGGGAAAGAGAAAACGAGAAATAAATTGGAGGATCAAGCAAAATTAAAAAAAATATATTGAAAAAAATCCTATACATTAAGAAATAGTAGATTTAATTAATCAGGAATTTATGGTCAAGAAAGAAACAATATAATTATTTAATATTATTTTTTCAATTTAATTTTTCATGTTTTGTACGGCATCTCAAACAATATAAACAGATGGCATACATAAACACAAAGGTAGGATACGCATACAAAGATTGAAGGTGAGACTCTTGAAAAAAATTCTAGCCAAATAAAAGACCTTGCTGAAAGAAGACAAAAGAGAAAAAACCCTAGCCACCAAAATCCTTGAAGTTTCCAATCTCTATCCTTGCTCAACCACTGACCATCGTGACTACCTCCATTGCCCACCGCCTACGTCCGCTCACTTTGGCAATCCCATCCACCGCAGCCAAATATTTGTGGTTATTTATGTTGGTCATGCTTGGTAAAATAATTAATTTATAATGGGTTAATATAAATTAAAAAATTAAAAAAAATAATTTGAAACTCTATTTACCATTATTTCAAATCTCGTTCTATAATTTAAAAAGTGAGAATTGATTTTTATATCAAACTTAAATCTCAAATCATTATTCTAAGAATTCTCATCTCCAACAATAATAAATGTAAGCATTTAGTTTATGTGAAATACTAGCATGTATACATAATATGTTTTTTTTTTTTTATCATAAAAGCAAATAATAATTAGATATGATATTTTATAATAATTTTCATTTTTTTTAAGAATAACCAGCTCTTCGTCACCAAAAAAATATATATTTAAAGACCAATTAAAGTGGTTTTTCCCCCTCATGTTTTCACATGATAAGATTGCGGAGATATAATCGCGACAAAAGGTACCTCAAGTCATGAAAGAAAGTCCCAAATTTCTAATAATAATTATAAAAATAAATAAAGAAATTCCCTAAATTATTGGTGGAGTGCTTGGTTACGGTCCATACCACGTGCCAAGATACGGTAATGTATTAAATTTATTTCCAGTACCAGAGCCAGAGCACCATTTATCTCTGGCCTTTACGTTCTTTTCACCGTTCTTCATTGTTGCAACTCGCAAGAAGCCATGGATCCTCAGGAGCTTAAACAAGGCATAGCCGAGCTTTACGACGAGTCGTCAGGTGTGTGGGAGGACATATGGGGAGATCATATGCACCACGGGTTCTACAACCCGGATGATCAGGTTTCTGGATCCGGGTCGGATCATAGGGCTGCCCAGATCCGAATGATGCAGGAGGCGCTTCGTTTCGCTGGCATTTCAGGTTTGAACTTTGAATGATTTTTTTTCATATATTTATACTCTCTCTCTCTCTCTCTCTCTATATATATA
>Ga0325402_1004693_pt1 | contig 12636 bp, 12 predicted proteins | sample PopdelMetagenome_22_FD_207212 | JGI IMG/M metagenome (GOLD analysis project Ga0325402, IMG submission 207212) | Populus deltoides microbial communities from Bellville, Georgia, United States - Xylem-PdKOR-R3 | ecosystem: Host-associated > Plants > Phyllosphere > Stem > Wood/Secondary xylem... | reverse complement strand
AATCATTAGCAGATATTCAGCAATTGTTAGCTGAGATGTAGGATCGTGTTTTCCTTCCTCATGTAATATATACTACTGTAAATGGAGAATAAAATAAACAGACAAGAACAATTCTTTATTTCTTACAAGAATTATGGAAGGCTTTTGCATAGTTAGCTTGAGAATATTTTCAATGGCCAGATAGTCCCAAATGAGTTTTTTAGTGAAGCTAGAGGGTTTGTATGTCTTCATTTAGTTATCCTCTCTCTCTATTACTATGTTTTGAAAGAGATGAGTTATTTTTAATATTATCATTATTTTTCAACAAAATGATAAGAGTTTCATTGCTCAAATGGAAACAAATAGGAGCTTACCCTGAGACAAAAGCATAAATCCACGACAGATTAGATAAACTAATAAACTCATACCCACTGTCTACGAATTGTAAATGAAGAGGATCCATGGCTGCTTCTTCAAGTCGTTTAGTTTTATGCATTCTGCAGCAAACAATCTGGCATATCCATGTTATATGGAACACCTTAAGGATATAGGAGCCATCTTGGCCTTTGTTTCCATATAACATGATGACTGTTCCACTCAAACTCCACCATCTAGGGACCAATTATTGTATTGTAATCACTGTTATTGTATATAACTTTAGGATTATGTTAATATTTATCTTTCATAAGGCTAAATATTAGGAATGAGTTGAATTTCATTTATAACACATTTGTGTGTTTAGATGAAATATAGATAAGAAGAATAGTGGAACTCAGAGGACACACATTCCAAAACAAAGTTTTTTATTTTTGTTTTCTCTAGATTTTTTAAGTATCTTGACATGGTATTAAGAACAAATTACTAAATTATCTGTCTTTCATGATTTTCTTTTCTTTTCAGGAGAGCTTCCTTGTGGGTTCTCTATTCTCAATACTGTCTTAGTCAATTTTTGGAGACCTTGCTTTTCAGTTCAGCATCAAGGATTTCATCAACTTCCGTTTTGTTTTTGGGTTCTATTCTTGTTTTAGTGGTTTTTAGATTTCTGCATTTTTTCTTCGGTTTAGTTGGGCTGTTTTAGCTCATATTTTTTCTGGTTTGGGAATCACTTTTTAGCTCCATCTGTTTAGCATTCTAGTGAGTTACTTTCTTTTGACACCTCTGTTGTTATTCTCGCGTGTGATTATTTTCTTTAACTGCATCATCATGTCATACGATAAAGTTGACTCATTTCATATCTGGTTTACTGGTAAAAACTATTATGCTTGGAAGTTTCAATTTAAATTATTTGTTAAAGGCAAAGAATTGTGGGGTCATATTAATGGGAGTACTCCCGCACCTCAAGAGGTTGAGGCTTTGTCTAAATGGGAAATCAAGGATGCTCAGGTTATGACTTGGATTCTTAGCTCAGTTGAGCCTCACCTTATTCTCAATCTGAGGCTTTATACAACTGCCGCCACCATGTGGAATTATCTTAATCAAGTTTACAATCAAGACAACACGACTTAGTGTTTTCAATTAGAGTATGAGATGACTAATTTTACACAGGAAAGTCTCTCCATTAAGGAATATTTTTCTGGTTTTCAAAATCTTTGGGCTGATTATTTAGACATTGTTTATGCTAATGTTCCCGTTGCAGCTCTATCTGTTGTTTAAGCAGTGCATGACATAAGCAAGAGAGATCAATTCTTGATGAAGCTTCGTTTTGATTTTGAAACTGCACGTTCTAATATGATGAATCATCATCCTGTATCATCTCTAGATACCTGTTTGAGTGAACTCCTTTGTGAGGAGCAACATATTGTCACTCAGACTGCCATGGATCATCAAGCTAATGTTAATGCATTTGTTTCTGTGGCTTATACAGCACAGGGGAGGAATAAGGGTAGAGACATGCGTGCTGTCCAGTGCTTTAGTTGTAAAGCTTTTGGTCATATTGCTCGGGATTGTCCTAAGAAGTTCTGTAACTACTGCAAGAAACAAGGTCATATCATCTCTGCTTGTCCCATTCGACCTGAACGGAAGCAGGGTACTGCTTATCATGCCTCCACCAGTGCCTCTAGTTCTGCTGCATTGCCTGTTGCCTCACCAATTGTTCCTATTCCTGCTCCTATAGCTTTAGCGAACCCGAACACACTCACTCCTGAAATGGTACACTAGATGATCCTTTCTACTTTTTCTGCTTTTGGGCTCTCAGGTAATTATAAATTTTCTTCTAAGCCATGGTATCTTGACTCTAGGGCCTCTAACCATATGACCAATATTGTTGTTCCTCTTTTCAATATTAGAAATTATGAGGGCAGTCTGAAAATTAACACTGTTGATGACAACTCTCTGCCTATCAGTGTTAGTGATCTTTCCTCTTCCTTAACCGATGTTTTTGTGTCTCTTGACCTCTCTACAAATCTTATTTCTGTTGGTCAATTAGTTGACAATGATTGTGATGTCCATTTCTCTCGTTCTAGTTGTGTTGTGCAGGATCAAGTGTTAGGGAAAATGATCGCGAAGGGGCCTAAAGTGGACCGACTCTTTTCTCTTTACATTTCTCTTTCCACTATTATTCCTAGTTTCCCTTTATTTTCCTTTGCATGTAATGTTGTTGGTTCTGGAAATAAGATATGGCATAGACGTCTAGGCCACCCAAACTCTGATGTACTTCGTACTTTGATTAATTTTGGATTATTGGGAAATAAAGCATGTTCTTCTTTTGATCTTTCTTTTGATTGTACATCATGCGAACTTGGCAAAAGTAGAGTTCTACCTTTTCCTCGTCATGCATCTCGTGCCTCACAATGTTTTGACATTATTCATAGTGATGTTTGGGGTATTGCACCCGTTGTTTCTCATGCGCATTATAAGTACTTTGTTACTTTCATTGATGACTTTAGTCGTTTTACTTGGGTTTACTTCCTCTAGGCTAAGGCTGAAGTTTTCTCAGTCTTTAAGTGCTTTCTTGTACTTCTTGAGACTCAATTTTCTGCCTGCATTAAAGTCTTGTGCTCTGATTCTGGCGGTGAATACATGTCTAATGAGTTTTATGCCTTTCTTCAAAGCAAAGGGATCATCTCTCAGCGTTCTTGTCCTTCTACACCACAACAAAACGGTGTTATTGAGAGGAAAAATCATCACCTTCTTAATGTGGTACGTACTCTTTTACTTGAATCATCTGTTCCTCCTCGTTTTTGGTGTGAAACACTTTCTACTTCAGTTCATTTGATCAATCGCTTACCCTTTCCTACGTTAAATCATGTTTCTCATTTCTTTAAGTTGTTTGGTCATTCTCCTTTATATTCTGATCTTCGTACATTTGGTTGTGTTTGTTTTTTGCATCTCCCTGCTCATGAACGACATAAACTTACTGCTTAGTCTGTTAAGTGTGCTTTTCTTGGTTATGTTATCCCTCAAAAGGGTTATGTTTGTTATGATCCATATGCTCGTCGTATACGAATTTCTCAGAATGTGATTTTTTTTTAAATCAATATTTCTTTCCATCTCATGTTGAGCAATCATCTGCATCTTTATCTCTTCTGCCTAGCTTTTTCGATTCCACAACAATTATGGAAAGATTCAAACCTGGTTTTATTTATGAAAGACGTAATCGACATGAGTCTGGTTCCACTTCCCCCGTGCTCCTTTCCAATCTTGACTCGACGCCTGATCCTGCTTCTACTTCCATCACCCTTTTTCGGTCCACTCGTCCTTCTCGACCCCCTAATTGGTATGGTTTCTTCTCTCCTGTCTCTCTTGTTGCTACTTTATCCACTATTTCCATTCCATCTTGCTACAGACAGGCCATGAAACATGAGTGTTAGCAACATGCAATGCAAACAGAACTTCAAGCACTTGAGGAGAATCATACTTAGGATATTATTCCTTGTCCTCCTACAGTAAAACCTATTAGGAGTAAATGGGTATTTTATGTAAAACTTCATTCTAATGGATCTTTGGACCGACACAAAGCTCACCTCGTAGCTCTGGGTAACAAGCAGGAATACGGGGTTGATTATGAGGAGACCTTTGCTCCTGTTGCTAAAATTACCACAGTTCGAACCATTTTAGCTATTGCTGCTTCACAGTCATGGCAACTACATCAAATGGATGTGAAGAATGCCTTTCTTCATGGTGATTTGCAATAAGCGATTTACATGAAGCTTCCCTTTGGTATGACTATTTCTTCTCCTCATGATGTCTGTAAACTAAAGCGTTCTTTGTATGGGCTTAAACAGGTGTCTCGGGCTTGGTTTGAGAAGTTTCACAATACACTTCTTGACGTCAATTTCACACAAAGTCAATATGATTCTTCTCTCTTTTTTCACACGTCTGCGTTAGGTAAAGTCCTTCTCTTGGTTTATATGGATGATATTATTATTACTGGCATTGACTGTGGTTTGATTACTAAGCTTCAACAATTGTTATATGCAGCTTTTCATATGAAAGATCTTGGTCAGCTCACATACTTCTTAGGATTGGAATTTCATCATCGGGCCAATGGTATATTTGTGAACCAGCATAAGTATATTCAAGATCTTATTACTTTGGTTGGTTTAGAGGACACTTCTTCTGTTGATACTCTTATGGAGGTAAATGTCAAATATAGGAAAGTTGAAGAGGACCTTCTAGATGATCCTACTCTCTATTGGCGCCTGGTTGAGAGTCTTATCTACTTGACCACTACTTGACCTGATATCTCCTATGTTGTTCATCAGGTTAGTCAGTTTATGTCTTCTCCTCAGCATCTCCATCTTGCTGCAGTTCAACGAATCATCCGCTATCTTCAAGGTTCACCTACTCGTGGGTTGTTCTTTCATACAGACTCATCTCTTCAACTTGTTGCCTATAGCGATGCTGATTGGGCTAGGTGTCCAGATACACGTCGATCTACTACGGGCTTGGTGTATGTTTTTAGGTAATGCCTTAATTTCTTGGAGATGTAAGAAACAAGATCGTGTTTCTAAATCCTCTACCGAGGCTGAGTATCGTGCCATGTCTACTGCTTGTTCTGAAATAGTATGGCCACGCGGTCTTCTTGAGGAGCTTGGGTTTCCCCAGACTACTTCTACTCCTCTTCATGCTGATAACACTAGTGCTATTTAGATTGCCATCAATCTTGTTTTCTAGGAACGTACCAAGCACATTGAGGTTGATTGTCATTCTATTTAAGACACCTTGGAAAGTCAAGTGATATCTCTTCCTCACATCTCTTCCGATCTCCAAGTTGCTGATATCTTCACCAAAGCTATGACTCTACAGCAACATCAATTTCTTATTGGCAAATTGTTGCTAGTTGACTTACCATCATCAATTTGAGGGGGATGTTATTGTATATAACTTTAGAAATCTGTTAATATTTATTTTTCCATGAATAGAGGCTAAATATTAAGAATGAGTTGGATTCCATTTATAACACATACTTCCATGTGTATAGATGAAATATATATATATATATATATATATATATAAGAACAAGAGTGGAACTCAAGGGACACACATTCCAAAACAAGGTTCTCTGTTTCTGATTTCTCTAGGTTTTCTAAGTATCTTGACAATCACATGTGTGCAGAACAGCACCTGACACATCTTTACAATATGGACACTCAAAGAACAGGTAGCCATGATCTTCGTCAGATTAGGAAACCATAAGAAGAAAATTGAGGCTCTAGTTAATGATCTTTCGGGAATGACTAGAAGTCAAATGGAGTCATTTAAGACAGCCATTCGATGAAGATGCAAATGGTAGTTCTAGTCCCCTCCTTGCAAGAGACGTCGTTCCTTTGTTACCAAGAAAGAAAAAAAAAAAAGGACGCAGCAATTGCAATTCTCAGAATCAAACTTTCTCCAAGACTGCTTTAAAATAAATGCAGTGCCAGTCCTTTGGCAAATAAGGATGCTGTAAGTTGTATACACAAATCTGTTCAAACTACTCTAATATGCAAGAGTAGATCCAAAAAGAAAGGCAACCGTATTTTGACAAGGCAATTCAGGGAATGAGAATCAGTTATACTCCTGAAAGATAAAACTGTATGACAATAAGCAGTGGTTAGTGGCCAGAGAAATGCAGGGAAGATCTATTGCAGGTGGACTCAAAAGTGTCTTAACTAACCCAAACAATAAAAGATGAAGTGGGGTAATTCCCATTTTGCAATTAAACTACTAATTCGACAGAAATCTGTCTGTGGAAACGCAAAGCAGATTGTACCATGCACCTGCTGTATCCATTATTTCAACAAGAAAGCACCCAAACAAGCTGGCTGTTATCCCCTGAATCATTACAGAACAAATCTTACTAGGACAGGATTAAACCAAAAGGGTTTTATTATAAGCACTAAACCAACGTAATATACATTCCTTCAAACCTGGAAGGAAATAATGTTATAGTAGAATAAGTGTTGCTTATGCAAGAACCATTGTAATCAAACCTTTTCCCACGGGGCTACTAGGCCTCCCCTCTTGTAAAAACCTTAGGAGGCCTTCTTCTCTTTATATCTCTTTGCACAAACAGTGTAGATCAGCAAGTTGAAGAAGCTGAGTCCAGCCAAAAGCCAGAATAAATAATCAACGTGCCCCGTATTTAAGTTATCTGGTATCCATCCTGTCTTCCCACCCGTGGTTGTGAGGTAAGTTACCATGCTCAGAATAAAAGAGCTCAGGAAATTACCTAAAGATGCAGCCAGGAGTGACAAAGCACTGCATAGACTCCGCATGGCATCTGGAGACTGTTCATAGAAAAATTCAAGCTGACCAATGTATGTAAAGATCTCTGCTGTACCTATCAACACATACTGGGGAATTTGCCACAAGATACTGAGAGGAACTGCAACAGCATCACCAACCAATCCAAGCTCTTTTACAAGCTGCAAGCGCTTAATCTCTAGCAAAGCAGCAGCTGTCATTGATAGCATAGAAATGAACAAGCCAATTCCCATACGCTGCAACTCTGAAAAGCCCCTCTCTCTGCCAGTGAACTTCCTTGCAATTGGAACAACGATCCTATCATAGATTGGAACCCAGAAAATAACACTAATAACATCAATTGTGGTCATAGAAGCAGGAGGGATGTTGAAAGAACCAATTGTCTTGTCCATCAGCATCCCTTGTTCCACAAAGATTGTACTCATTTGGGCATGGACAGCAGAAAAGACAATGCCTGTAGCCCAGATCGGAAACATGCGGATCAAAATCTTCAATTCCTCCACCTGAGTCATAGTACAAAGCTTCCATGGATCACTGAAGTCCCCACTTTTTATCTCAGCCTCTGACATTATAGCAGCTTTATCAAGGCATCTAGAGGAAATAGGAATTTAGTTAAGTTCTTTTGAGAAAAGATTTTAGTGGATTTTTAAATGATGAGACAAACTTACTAAAATGAGGATAAGGCAATACAAATCAATAAAAAGGAATTCATAGAGGCAGAGACAGGTCTGTTGAAACTTTCTTCCCAGTGCTCCTTTGGCATATCAGAAAAAATAAATATGTAAGCATAAACTTGCTCTCTAGTCTCTTCACATAAACTAAACAAAATTCCCATTAATATGTAGTCTCAACACCAAATGAAATTGCAAGTAGACCTTGTAAAGACGAAGTTCAGAGGAAAGGCGAACAGATAAAGGACCATATGTCCATTAACAGACTGCCAAAACTCAATTCAACTGAAAAGTCGGCGATTCTCCTGCTGCCAGATAGAGAATAAATACAAAGTATTCGACAAAATAACATGCCATTATTTAAGCCTCTTTTGCGTGGTTAATAAATATATATTTCAAAGAATGCAATGAGGGGAACCATGACAAGATATTAGAAGGGGAAGAGTGAGCAGAGTTCAACTGTGGGCTTGCGTTAATACATTAATATAGTGTTAGCAAAAAAACAGATAACTGCATAGTGTAAGCTTACACAAACATGAGTAGTTAACAACTAAAATAAGAGAGGATATGAACTTCACAGAATATGAATATTTTCTGTGTATTCTGCACAGCTCTTCACACTATGCTTGCATGAGTTATAAGTTATGCTTGAACTTGCCTCAAATAAGGCATTGTAGTGTTAACTAGAAAGGCCATTCTTAACCACTATTAAAATTTGATGATCAGCTCTTGAATTTGGATACAAAACAAAACAGAAGATTCAAATCTTCTTGCATATGTAAACCACTATTTCACTGGATGACAATCAATTTTGATAGCAAAAACGCACATCAAATAGAATGGCTAGTTCAAAACTGAGGAAAGTAGATCAGGTAAGGGGAGAGAAGAAGAAAAATACTTCAATTCATTGCTGTGCGCTAGTTTCCAGGTTCCCTCAATGGTCGAGTGTTTTTCTTGGGTTTCATATAGGAGACTACTGTCTTGGGGAACCTCCAAATTCCTCTTATGGAATGACGCAACCACAACTTGGCACATTCTAGTAATTGGGCTCCCCACTGGCCTCTGAAATCTATAAAGGGGCGTGCCTGAAAAGAAGATAGCAATAGCTATGCCCATGAACAATGCAGGAATTCCAAATCCTAGCCCCCACCCAGCTTTGTCTTGAACGTATACCATTAAACTACTTGATACAAGACAACCAATGTTGATTGAAAAATAGAACCAATTGAAGAAGGACCCCTTCTTTACCCTTTCCTTAGGATCAGTGTCATCAAACTGATCCGCCCCAAAGGATGAAACACATGGTTTGATGCCACCTGTCCCAAATGCAATCAGATAGAGCCCAAAAAAGAATACCCCATACTGAGCAGTAGTTGCTGGAGGGCATAGAGAACCTATACATTCAGCTGGCTTTAATACAGGAATAGTTGCTGAGAGAGTCAACGTACACATTCCCTGCATCAATCGACATGATGAAATCCAACACTTGAAGAAAACAATATGGATTATATCTGGGTAAAAGCAACCAATGCAGGTGTAGAAAAATATAGACCTTGCTTAACCTTGTACCTATACTTCCTACCACATAAAAATTCACATAATCAACAAAACTTCATTCAAGCTTTTTATAAAAGTTTTCCTGTTTATTGGCATAACTAGAACAATTTTTTTTATTGCTAACCAATGAACATATAGTGTAGCAGCAGTAGACAACCCCTTAGACTAAATGAAAAGAAATTAGAACCAGAGAAGCTCCATTGACATGAGAGATGTGAGCAAGATTTTGAACTTTATGGTCAAGAAACAGAAATGTACTGATCAGAGATGTAGGCATAGAATAGAAATAACGAGTTCAGCACATAATTACAATGAAGTAAATTGTGGAGAAAACAAAAATGGTCCAATATCTTCCCCAATAAGCATCTGCCAAAGTGGCTCCAATGAGTGGTGTGAAGCAGCAAGTTCCTGCCCAAATGTTAACATTTTTTGCAGCTGACACATTTCCTTCATGTAGCTTCCCAGTAAGGTAGGTGACCAGATTAGTAGCAATTCCATAGTAGGCCAAGCGTTCACAGCATTCATTTCCTGTATGTGGCATGATGGAAGTCAGAAAGGGCATAGGTTATGCACTAATGTGAAATATAATAATCAGTACCCTACCCAATATGAAAGAGCATGCTGTCCAGTTTCCAGTTTTCTGCTTAAGAACAGCCATCCCATTAATGTCGACCGAGCCATCTCCTGTGTGGAGTCCATTATTTTCGTTCTACAAATATAATACAAAACATGTGACAAAGATATAGTGCAAGAAGCAAACTGGTTTTTAGTTTTAACGGCGTTTAATGGGCACCTATAATGATCACAGATAAACTATGAAGTTATATTTTGGCTGGTGTTAAAAAGGGTACTGATGATCTTTTAAATGCCACCAGAAAATTAGAGGTAAGACTGTTGTGTCTGGTCCAACCTCTATGCAGCACGGAAACAATTACAGGACATGGACACACCACTGTACCAATATGGAAACACACCAAATTCCAAGAACATAAGAAAGCAGAGGATTGACAGCTAAGGCACACCCATATTCACACATGAATACAAATCACAGAAATTGTCATTCGTTCATGAAAATTCTTAGACGGACTTGGAGATAGATATCAGATACAGATAACTGTCGAAGCATTGGAATCGAATGATATCAGATTTTCTAGGACATGACATCTCAAGCTAATTGAATATCTTTTCCTCTAGAATAAACTGAGTCCTGCACGTCCAGATTTAGAAATGAGTCCCATAAGTATTTCATTACATGGGACTGCTATCCATATCTGACAAGGACACGATGCTTCTAACATGGAATTCTTGAAACTTAGCAATCCCTCGTCAATTCAGCATCAAATAAGGAAAACATCAAATGCGACCAAAACAATCTTATATTCACCATGGCTCCACCCCACGACACCCCAGCAGAAGCTTTGCTATCCAGATTTAACCTCAGTAATTGGTGACCAGCAAATTGGTGAAACCATGGCACTTATCACATATGCCACCAACTGCAAGACATCCATAATCATAATGTCCTATGGAGAGAGACAGTGGTCACAGCTGCAAGGCAAGTTGCCTGTAAACAAAGCTTGTACATCGCAACACCAAGCTGTTGGAGTTTCAAAGATAAAGCAAAACCCTTTCCATCTCTCAAGCAAGTTCAAAATTAGCAAAAGGAAAAAATAGAAAAGAGAAGAGAAGGGGCTAGTTAGTGGCAAAAAAATTGATTCCCTTTTGACCTGTATATGTTAGAATGGATGCAAACAAAATCCACTAAGCACATTTCCATTTTCTGAAAGAGCTTAATCACAGACATAACCTTACTCAAATGCCAAGTCCACCTTTGTGCTTGGCTGACACAAGCACGATTTGCCTGCAAGTAGATTTAATGCATTCTTTTGTTGCATCTCATCCACGAAACTTGGGCAGAGACTTGAGAAGAGAGAAAAATAAGTTGACAGATACAGCACGCATTGATGAAAGCTAAACAGACAAAAGAATCACAAAAGAGACAACTTGAGCAGTCAAACATAAACATGCAGACAAAAAATCAGACAGAATAAAACTGGTTGGAGATTTCTGTGTCTGTGATGCTTATCTAGCTATGAAACAGTCTGTGAAAGAAACAAATTTATAAAGAATCATCATCAATATCCGAAAGCATAAAAAAAAGAACAAATTACTTGAAATTTGAATTACTATTCATTCTTTGAATTCAATCTTGATTTGGAAGAAAAAAACAAGAAAAACCCAGAAACAAGTTCCATAACATTCAACAATCTGTTACAAATACATATATACAAAGGAGAAGAATCAGCACCAAGAGAGAGAGAGAGAGAGAGAGAGAGAGTGAAAAACCTGTAGTAGGAGCTCATCTTCCAAGAGCAAAGTCTGTTCCTCCCCTGAACTCATATTTCTCTTTTTTTTTGGGTTTTAAAATTATAAAATTCCAATTACACACACACACGCACTTTAATCGATCAGTATTCGCGGGATGGAACACAGGAGATGGAAGACGTGGACGTCATTTAATGTTGTTTATTTATTTATTTAAATAAGTATATTATTCTAACACCATGGTATACTGTGAATTCAAGGGAAGAACTCAAATTTTTTAAGTAATTTCTCCTACAACTAACATTTCAAAAATACATTTTTTTCCCTCATAAAAACCCTATAAAGTAGATTCTTTCAACATGTTATATCATCTATAGCTAACTAATAGACTCTTTTGTGTGGTTACTAGCATATGGCCGGCATGACTTCTTGACAAGTTCCAGGCGGCGGAAAAGTTCCCAGATGATGTAATAGCATCCATTTTAACTTGACAATTCAAGGGATACAGCTAGAGTTTATAATGACTTTGTCTGGAATCTTTGGTTCAATTTCTATATCGAGTCCATCCTTGAAAGTTGGCGTTGGATCTCCATAAATAAATAAATAAATAAAAATACAAGAATAAACCCAGACACACGTGTGCTTCGTCCAAGCGTGCCTGGATTTCAAAGTAAAAGGTTAGGAGCTGTTGGCCCTGTAAGTATTTTATACTCTAATAAATCAACTTTCCACTTATTTTTATTTAAAAACATGTAAAAAATATCCTAAAACTTCAAAAATATATTTTTAATTTAAAAATATCTTTTAATCACTTAAAAAATCTAATCAAAGCAAAATTTATTAATATTGATCTATTTTTTTTTATTTGGTTAGAAAATAAACTCATCTCCATTAAATTTCTTTTTCTATGACTAACCCACTAACTCCAATATTAATTTTTTTTTTAATGGATAGAAAGTGGTTGAGTAGACACCTTTTCTCTCATCTTCTTATTAAAATAAATTTTTATCTTTTAGAGATTAAAACGTGATAAAATAAAGTTTTGATTAAAATAAAATAAAAAAATTCAAACAACAGGGACTAATATATGAATAATTTGAAACTTTAGGGATCAATGTGAAGTTTTATGTGCCTTTTGAAAAGTTAGATATTTTTTATTTATTTATTGTGGTCCTTGTTCTTTCAATTATTTTTTAACTATAACCTTAAATTAAAATTCATAAAATTAATCTTTAATTGAATATCAAGATTATCTAATAATCTTCAAAATCATTAGAAGAGAAGCAAATCCCAACAAATACAATGTTGTCAATATAACATGCAAGGATAAAATTATAAAAAAATAAAATTTGATGGCCTTAAAAAACAACACTATTCAAAAAACATTGCCATTCATAGTAAAAAAAAGAAACACTAC
>Ga0325402_1004692_pt1 | contig 12637 bp, 8 predicted proteins | sample PopdelMetagenome_22_FD_207212 | JGI IMG/M metagenome (GOLD analysis project Ga0325402, IMG submission 207212) | Populus deltoides microbial communities from Bellville, Georgia, United States - Xylem-PdKOR-R3 | ecosystem: Host-associated > Plants > Phyllosphere > Stem > Wood/Secondary xylem... | reverse complement strand
TATTGTTCTGAAGAATGGCACTTACTTGTTCGGCTAAAAAGGCTTTCTTTTTCACATTCAGTTTTCTCTTCACAGTGCACAGATCTTTTAAAAATTTAGCATAAGAAGGTACCTGTTTAATAGCATCCAACAAAGGTATATTGATCCTTACCTGTTTGAAAGTTTCAAAGATTTCAGAGTTGTGATTGACTTTCCTTTGTTTGGTCATGGCATGAGGAAATGGAAGTGCTGGCGGGGAATCAGTCTTTTCTTTGCCATGTTCAGATTCAATCCCTTCCTTACCCTCAGAGATTGACCCATCATCTTTCTCACAAGGTTCAAGAATGGGTTTTTCAATAACCTTACCACTGCGAAGAGTGATGACTGATTTGGCTTGATCTATGTGTTGGCTTCCAGAACTACTTGTATTTGCATTGTATTGCCCCTTGGGATTTTGTTATGGTTGAGATGGAAACTTATCGTTCTTTTGGAAACTGAGAGCAGATGTTAATTTTGCAAGAGTATCTTTAAAATCTGTCATGCTTTGAGCAAGTTGAGTGTTGATTGTCTCTTGCTTTTCAATGAATACATGCAATGTTTCCTCAAGATTTTTTTTAGGAGGTGGAGCATAAGGAGGTGCATATCTATGAGAATTTTGGAAATTATGGTGTGCTTGAAACGGTGGCTGTGAAGTTTGTGCATTATTGTTATCACTCTTCCAATTGAAATTTGGGTGATTTCTCCAACCAGGGTTGTATGTTTGTGAGTATGGGTTATGATTGGGCCTTTGGAAACTGTTTAGAGCATGGGCTTGTTCATGAAGACATTCCTTAAAGGAAGGCAAAGTTGGACAGTCATTGGTTGAATGTTCATTGGTTTCACAGATTTGACACACAATGTCTTGAACAGATTTTAGTTGACCACTCTTTTTTAATTCTAGTGCCTCGCTTTTCTAGCTAAGGATGCAAACTTGGCTTAGAGGTCACGATCTTCCCTAAGGTTGTACATACCTGCACTAGATGTATGAGATTGGGTTTTACCTGGTGCTTCATAAGTTCTTGTAGTGTCCTAATTTTGCGCATTTTCAGCTAGCAAGTCTAGGTATTCCATTGCTTCATTAGGGTCTTTATCCTCAAAAGTTCCATTGCACATTAATTCAACCATTTGCTTATCTCTAGGAGTTAACCCTTCAAAAAAATATGACACCAATCTCCATGTTTCAAAACCATGATGAGGGCAAGTATTAAGCAAGTCTCGATACCTATCCCAACATTGATAAAATGTTTCTCCTGGTTTTTGAGTGAAAGTAATGATTTGTCTTTTGAAAGAGTTTGTTATGTGGGACGAAAAAAACTTCTTTAAAAATTGTTGTTGCATTTCATCCCAAGCACGAATAGATCCTTGTCTCAAATTTTGCAGCCATGTTTTAGCTTTATCTTTTAGTGAAAAAGGAAAAAGCTTTAACCTAATGGTGTTCATGCTACAATTTAAGTCATTATAAGTGTTACAGACCTCCTCAAATTCCCTTAAATGCAAGTATGGATTTTCTAAATCTAACCCATGAAAAAAAGGTAAAAGTTGAATAATGCCTGGCTTAAAATTAAAATGAGATGCATCAGGGGAAAAAACTATGCATGAGGGTGCACTTGTTCTTATGGGATTCATATGGTCTCTAAGTGTTCTAACCCGAATATTCTCATTATTCTCATTATGAAGCGATTGGTTATCTTCTTTAGCCATATTTTCTTAAAATGATGAGGATACCCTACAAAGTCTACCACTTAATATACGTGACCAGACTCTCATGCACGTGTAGGAAGAGAATATAAGGAAGAAGAAAACAAAAGAAAAATAAACAAAAAAATATAAACAAAGTTAGATACAAGAAAAGTGAAAAGAGAAAATAAAATAAATACTATAATTTGTACAAGAATTTACCTCCCCGGCAACGGCGCCAAAAACTTGACACGACCAAAAGATTGATGTCTTTTCTCAAGTGTAGGAGTGTCGAAGTAATAAATAACCCGGCAAGACCGGGGTCGAACCACATGGAGGTTAATTGTATAAATTATAAACAACAATAATACAACAACAATAGTAACAACAACAACAACAACAACAACAACAACAACAACAACAATAATAATAATAATAATAATAAAGATGAAGAAGAAGAAGTTGATAAGACCTTTGAGATGGAAGATTAACGTAAGGATTAAACAATGATAACAACAAATGTCAAGGTTAGAGGATCCACTAATAGTATTTCAAACAAGTATAGTATAAACTCTTGTTATTGAATTGGAAACCACACACAAGGAGGTTCCAATCAGATTATAAATTGTTAACATGATTACATTAGTTATCTTATTCGAATAATGTTAATACTTGTAAATGTTGTCAGACATTCATGATTATAACTTATGTTAACAACAAATCAAGTTGCTTTCATAGCTCAGATGTCGGTTATACCATACAGTATGGGTTATGAAAGTGCCAAGTATTTATTGTACCAAGTGTTATACAACATAAATCTAGATTAACCATTTAACAAGCAAAGTATTAAAAGTGAACAAGATAACAAATATAAAGCATGTTAGTATCCAACATTAAGGTCCATGTTAAGTTTATGTTATACTTATTCTTACACCATTAGTGTACCCTTTTCACCTTGACATCATTAACTTAGCTAAACATAATGAAAGAAAGAAACATCAATAAACAAGATAAGAACATAAATGAGAAAGAAGTTAACTAAGTAAAGAAAAGGAAATGAAAGGCATAAATAAGAGATTAATATAAACAAAACTTAAGTATTACAAAAGAGAGAGCAAGAGCATCATCTTGATCTGAACACCAAGATGCCTAAATACATGGCAAATGCCCCTTTTTATAGGCCAAAATTCGAAACTATTGATTTGTTGACTAATTGATGAATGGGTGGCCACATCTTGACTTAGTGACAATTATTATCTTCTTGTCTGCCAAAAATATCATTGATAATGTCATAATTTGAATAGACTTCAATCATGAAAGTTCTAGGAAATTATCTCATCTTTCCAAGGTAAAAATTGGAGATCATTTGGACTTCTAGAACTCGAGATATGGGCTGAACACTGAACAGTGTCTAGGCTGCAGGATAGATTCGGACTTCTTTGTTGTTGCTACAATTTGGACTTGAAAACGGCCTTTCTAAATCTTAGACTCCACATGAAAGTTGTAGGCCTATGTCTTATCTTTCCAACTATATAAACTAGACCTAAATCTGAGATCTACAGCTCCAGATATGACCCAATTACCGAATAATGTTCCAGTGTGGACTACACCAACATCTCTTTTCTAAGTTTGGCCATCTCTTTGGCCTTTTAATTTCAGTACTTCAACTCATCAATCAATTCTTTCATTTATGTAATAGGCCTGCATTTAAGATGAACATTTACCATAAATTAAAGGTATCTTATATTATTAGATATGTTATTATAAAACATGTTTTAGTTAAGGAGTTATTGATACTTCTAGTGCAAAATGATAATATAAAACCTTGATAGAAATGCACTTTTAAGTACTAATCAGTAATTATATTTCTTTATTCGTAGAAACATGCACAGTGCACGTTCTGCATGCAAGGAGAGGGAATAGGAAACAAGGACAAGACGAAGAGAATTACCTGGAATGGAGGCGCTGTCGTTCACGGTGCTGGCAGCTCACGGTGGTGTTGGTGTCATGGCAGCTGGCTGTGGTGGCAGACATTGGTTCTCCTTCTTCTCTCTTCTACTTCGTTGTGTTATCTTCTTCCTCTGTTTTTTTTCTTTGTCAGCAGTATTCTTGCCTCAGTTTCAATGGCTTCAGTGTGCTAGCGGGGCTGCTGGTGGCGGCGAAGAGGAAAACTGGCGGTCGTACATGGAGGAGACTACTTTGGTTTCTTTGTACTTTTTTCTTCTTCCTCCTCTCTAATGGCTGTGTTTTGGCTGGCTGGTTTCTAGAAACTGAAGATGATGACAATTCTAGTCTTGTGTTCCTTTTGTTTTTCTAGACTTTCTCTCTGTGTTTCTTCCTTTGCTTTTGTTTCATTTTTTTATTTCCTTGTCTCTGGTTCTACAGGTCAAGGGACAGTAGCGATGGATGCTAATTGCTGGTGGGTTTCTCTTGCTTTTGTTCCTTTGTTCCTCTGTTATCGTCTTGTTATGCTGCCCAATTGTCCTCCGTCTCCATCTGTTTCTTTTTATTCTACCTGTTATCACTTTTTTTCTCTCCCGTTCCTCTTTCTATTTTTCTCCTTTTTCTTTCTGCCTCCCTTGTCCTCTCCCCCTCTGTCTCGTCTTTCTTCTTGTGTTTTCCCCCTCTTCCCCTTTCTATCCATCTCTCCTCTGGCTTTTATAGCTAGAGGATGTAGGCATTTCCGGTAACGGTCGGCATGCATCACGGCAGTGAGGAACATCAGCCGCGAGACATGCCTCCGCTTGATTGCAGCTCCACTATCTTCCCCTGTCTTCATTGCCAGTAAAGAAGACAATGAATAGTTTCGGCGCCTTTTTTTTCAAATTCAAATGGACTTTTCTGAATTGGTCCTTGGATGTTTTTACAATTTTATAATCAAGCCCCAGGGTAAATTGTAATTGGATCCTTGAACTTTAATTTCTTCCAATAAAGCCCAAATTGACTTTAAAATATTTTTTTCTTGCAATCAAACCCTCCATAAATTCAATTAAACCTTCTATAAAATTTAATTGAGTTCATAAACATCTGATTTTGGACTTTTCTTCCTCAAATTCAATTTTTCTTGTCAATAGAGCTCTCATTAGTCAATGAATATATTGTCAAATTTTAATTCTTGTATTTTTGAACCTCCTCAACCAATTTCTAGTCATTTTATGCGCATTCCAGCATTCTTTTCTCACTCCTATTATTTTTGGATTCCTTCCGAATATATTATTATTATTATTATTTATATGTATTTTTTTGTATTTTTTCATTTTTTTGTGTGGGAACCCAAAAATTGATAACAATAGATCCCCCCTCTTTACAATACTTACGGAGCAAAGACTTTGCGTAGTAAGTTTTGTAAAGATAAACAAAACTGAACTTCCAATCTTGATCTTCTCAAAACTTGGTTGATCTGAAATTCCATCTTTACTGCAATCTCTTTTCAACCAGGAACTTGATTATCTTGAGAACTCGATCTTAGCGCCCCTCTAAATTTTATCTCCTCTTTTCTTCTTCTTTTTTTTCAAAATTTCGTTTTAACCAAAGCTAAAATCCTCTGTGTGGTTGTGCTAACCCGAGATCCCATCTGGTGAATCTCTTTAACTAGAACCAAAATCTGCGTGGTTGGGCTAACCTGAGATCCCATCCGGCGATCCCCTTTAACCAGAACCAATATCCTGTATGTAGTTGGGCTAACCTGAGATCCCATTTGGCAATCTCCTTTAACCAGAACCAAAATCTGTATGATTGGGAACATGAGATCCCATCCGACGATCTCCTTTAACTAGAACCAATATCCTGTGTGTGGTTGAGCTACCATGAGATCCCATTTGGCGATCCCTTTTAACCAGAATCAAAATCTGTATGGTTGGGTGATTAGTACTTAAAATGGTATTTTTATCAAGGCTTTATATCATCATTTTGCACTTGCAGTACAATAACTCCTTAACTAGAGCATGTTTTATAATAACAAGTCTGATAATATAAGATACCTTAATTTATGGTAAATATTCATTTTAAATGTAGGCCTATCACATAAATCAAAGGATTGATTGATGAGTTTAACTACTAAAATTGAGAAGACAAATAGAGGGCTAAGCTTAATGCTGGTTGAATTCAAATTAGAACACTATTCGGTTATTGGATCATAACTAGAGTCGTAGAACTTGGATTTGGGTCTGGTTTATATGGATAGAAAGATAAGATATAGGCCTAAGAACCGTTTTCAAGTTCAAGTTGTAGCAACAACAAAGAAGTCGGAATCTGTCCTGCAGCCTAGACATTGTTCAGTGTGCAGCCCATATCTCGAGTTCTAGAAGTCCAAATGACCTCAATCTTGTTTTGTTGGAAAGCTGAGGCAATTTTCCAGAACGTTCATGAAGACTATCTGTTCAAATTATGATGTTAGCAATGACGTTTTCTATAGATAAGAAGATAAGGATTGTTATCAAGTCAAGAGGTGGCCACCCACTCAACAATTAGTCATCAAATTAATAGTTTTGAATTTTGGCCTATAAAAGGAGACATTTGTCATGCATTTGGGCATATTGGTTTTCAGATCAAGATCTTGCTCTTGCTCTCTTTCTTTGTATTTTGTAATGTTCAAGTTTTATTCCATCTTATATTTTTCTTAATCTCTTGTTTATGCTTTTCGTTTCCTTTACTGTACTTATATAATTATGTTCTTATCTTGTTTATCTATGTTTCTCTTATTCATAATGTTCAGCTAAGTTTATTATGTCAAGGTAAAAAGGTTACACTAATGGTATAAGAATAAGTGTAGTATAAACTCAACATGGACTTTAATGTTTGATACTAACATGTTTTGTATTTATTATCTTACTCACTCTTAATACCTTGCTTATTAAATGGTTAATCTAGATTTGTGTCGAACAATACTTGGCACTTTCATAGCCCAATTGTATGGTATAATCGACACCTGTGCTATAAAAGGAACTTGATTTGTTGTTAACATAAGTTATCACCATGAATACCTGACAACATTTACAAGTATTGGCATTACTCAAATAAGATAATTAATATAATCATCTTAATAAATTATAATCCGATTGGAACCTCCTTTGTGTGTGGTTTCCAGTTGAATAATAAAAAGAGTTTATATTGTACTTATTTGAAATACCATTAGTGAAACCTCTAACCTTGACAATTGTTTTATATTTGTTTACATCCTTACATCAATATCACATCTTAAAGCTCTCTTCAACTCCTTTTCTGTTATTATCTTTTTTTTTATTTGTAGTTTATACAATTAACCTTCCTATAGTTTGACCCCGATCTTGCCGGGTTTTTGACGTCGTTGCCGGGGAGGTAAATTACTGTATAAATTATATATTTTATTTTATTGTCTTTTTTTTTCTTTTCTTCCTTTTATTCTCTTCCTACACATGCATGAGAGTTTGGTCACGTACATTAAGTGGTAGACTTTCTAGGAAATCCTAATCATTTTCAGAAAACATGGCCGAAGAGGATAATCAGTCTCTTCATAATGAGAATAATCGAGTTAGAACACTAAGAGATCACATGAATCCTACAGGAACAAGTGCACCATCATGTATAGTTTTCCCTCCTAATGCATCTTACTTCAATTTTAAACCAGGCATTATTCAACTTTTACCTTCTTCTCAAGGCTTAGATCTAGAAAATCCATACTTGCATTTGAGAGAATTTGAAGAAGTTTGTAACACTTATAATGACTCAAATTGTAGTATGAACACCATTAGATTAAAGCTTTTTTCCTTTTTCATTAAAAGATAAAGCTAAAACATGGCTATAAAATTTGAGACTAGGATCTATTCGTATTTGGGATGAAATGCAACAACAGTTTTTAAAGAAGTTTTTTCTATCTCATAGAACAAACTCTTTTAAAAGACAAATCATCACATTTAATCAAAAGCCAGGAGAAACATTTTACCAATGTTGGGATAGTTATAAAGATTTGCTTAATACTTGCCCTCATCATGGTTTTGAATCATGGAGATTAGTTTTACATTTTTATCAAGGGTTAACACCTAACGATAAACAAATGGTGAAATTGATGTGCAATGTAACTTTTGAAGAAAAAGACCCTAATGAAACAATGGAGTACCTAGACTTGCTAGTTGAAAATGCTCAAAATTGGGACACTACAGACACTTATGAGGCACCAAGTAAAACTCAACCTCATACATCTAGTAGAGGAATGTACAACCTTAGGGAAGATCATGACCTCCAAGCCAAGTTTGCATCTTTAGCTAGAAAAGTCAAGGCACTAGAATTGAAAAAGAGTGGTCAATTAAAATCTGTTCAAGACATTATGTGTCAAATCTGTGAAACCAATGAACACTCGACCAATTACTGTCCAACTTTGCCTTCTTTCAAGGAATGCCTCCATGAACAAGCCGATGCTTTAAATAGTTTCCAAAATGCCCAATCATAACCCATACTCGCAAACATACAACCCTGGTTGGAGAAATCACCTAAATTTCAGTTGGAAGTGTGAATGCACAAACTTCACAGCCACCGTTTCAAGCACACCATAATTTCCAGAAATTCTCATGGATATGCACCTCCTTATGCTCCACCTCCTAGAAGAAATCTTGAGGAAACATTGCATGCATTTACTGAAAAGTAGGAGATAATCAGCACTCAAAATGTTTAAACCATGGCAGATCTAAAAGATGTTCTTGCAAAATTCACATCTGCTCTCAGTTTCCAAGAGAAAGGTAAGTTTCCATCTCAACCACAGCAAAATCCCAAGGGGCAATACAATACAAATGCAAGTAGTTCAAGAAGCTAACACATGGATCAAGTCAAATCAATCATTACTCTCCACAGTGGTAAGGTTATGAAAAACCCATTCTTGAACCTTGTGAGAAAGAAGATGAGTTAATCTCTGAGGGTAAGGAAGGGTTGAACTTGAATATTACAAAGAAAAGACTGATTCCCCCACCAGCATTTCCATTTCCTCATGCCATGACCAAACAAAAAAAAGTCAATCACAATTCTGAAATCTTTGAAACTTTCAAACAAGTAAGGATCAATATACCTTTGTTGGATGCTATCAAACAGGTACCTTCTTATGCTAAATTTTTGAAAGATTTGTGCACAGTGAAGAGAAAACTGAATGTGAAAAAGAAAGCCTTTTTAGCCGAACAAGTAGGTGCCATTCTTCAGAACAATAATGCTTTGAAATATAAAGACCCTGGTTGTCCTATAATTTCATGCTTTATTGGAGAACATAAAATTGAAAAAGCTTTACTTGATCTTGGAGCTAATGTGAATTTACTTCCATATTCGGTTTTTCAAAGTCTCAATCTAGGTGAGTTAAAACCAACTTTTGTAACTTTTTTACTTGTTAATAGATCTGTAAAAGTGTCTATAGAAATAGTTGAGGATGTGTTAGTACAAGTTGATAAATTCATTTATCCTGTGGATTTTATTATCTTGGATGCACAACCTGTTGAAACATGCAATCCAATTCCTGTTATTTTAGGACGTCAATTTCTTGCAGCTTCTAATGCATTGATTAATTATAGGAATGGACTGATGAAGCTATCATTTGGAAACATTACAATAGAGATGAATATTTTCAATATTTTCAAGCAACCTGAAGATGATAATGATTTACAGGAAGTAAATCTTATTGAAAAATTAATTTATGATCAATTTGAATCTATCTTGAGTAAAACTGAGTTTGATGAATTTGAAGAATTGCAAATGATTTATTCTTAGGAAGAAATCAAGGATAAGAAAGGTACCGACAATGTTGTCGCAAATCATTTGTCAAAATTGACAATAGATTTGACATCTGACATCCCACCAATCGATGATTACTTTCCTGACGAATCCTTACTTTCTCTTAGTCCAATGCCTTGGTTTGCTAATTTTGTTCATTTTCTTGCTTTATGATATTTGTCAGCTCATTGGAGTACCCGAGAGAAAAGAAAGTTTTTGAACGAAGTGAAGAACTTTTATTGGGATGACCCTTATTTATTCAAATATTGTCCTGATCAAATATTTCAAAGATGCATTCCTAACAATGAGGTAAGTAGTGTCATTAAATTTTATCATTCTGAGGCATGTGGGGTCATTTCTCATCAAAGAAGACAACTGTAAAAATCTTACAATGTGGATTTTATTGGCCCACCATGTTCAAGGACATGTATGCATTCTGCAAAACTTGTGAAAATTGTCAAAAAAGTTGATATTAGTCAAAAAGTTTTGCTTTATAATTCTAGACTTCATTTATTTCCTAGAAAGCTAAGATCAAGATGGAGCGGTCCATTTATTATGAAACATGTGTATCCTTATGGGGCATCTGATATTGAGAATCCAAAGAATGACAATGTTTTTAAGGTAAATGGACATCGTTTGAAAGCTTACTTTGATAATTTTCCTAGTGAAAATGAATCCATTGGTTTGAATGATCATGTATATAAAGGTTAATTATTTTGTTTTTCTCACATTGTTTTTGTGTTTCTTTTTGGTGTGACTCTTGTTTTGCTAGTCTTTCTTTAACCCCGGTTAAATGGCAAATAACAGTACTCTGTGACTCTTAAGTTAAATGTTAATGGTTTGTCCAACTTCACATTCATCGTAAACCTATAGGTTTGTTGAATGTTAATGGTTTTTATGATAATTTGTTATCTTTTCTTGATTAAGCTATGTAATATAAATTTCTAACATCTTCAACACGACAAATCATAATCTCTGCTGCTACTGCTGAACAATTGATTAACCAACTACAATCTTTCATCCCTATAATTGGATCCCTGCATGAGTCGCATAAACTGGTCAACCATGGACAGCCGTAAAAAGCTTAGATTGGATTTACGCCTTCGTTTGTAAAAACTTTGTGTCTTTTGGTTTTCTTATTGTGTTTTGTTGTTTCTTCTATTTGTTTAAGTGTATTTCAGGTTTGTTAGTGTTAGGTGATGTCTTATATACTCTATCTTTCTACCTTAAGACATTGAGGACAATGTCATTTTGGTTGGGGGGAGAGGGTAGTAGTTGACATTAAAAACAAAACCTAACTTACCAACTGTTTTTTGTTATTATTAAAAACATTTAACAAAACTGTTATTAGGATGATAGAGTAAGGAGGAATTTTATTGACTCTTGAGACGCATCTTAGTAAATATTCTTATCAAGGTCTATCAAAATACTTCTTGAAATATTCAGGTTTACAAACTCTAGCATTGTTATCACTTGATTCTGATCATATACTCATTTAACAAATATTCTTAGACCTTTATTTTCACACACACACTTTAACATATGATTGTGGGTTACACATTGGATTATTACATTATTTATGTTCTCCTGTTAAAGGTAAAAACTAAGGGAAAGGGATAGTATATAATTTACAAAAAAAAAAAAACAAATTGATAATATTGATGATAATAAAAACGTACATAAGTTTGGTTTCATAACCTCCCTAACCTAAGCAATTAAGCCTGAAGGGGTGTTTTAACACCTAATACCCTAAAGTTAACTAACTTGAGAGCTATTGGCCTAGTGCTTGTTACATGGGTTAAGGAGAAAAGCTTAAAGGAATCAAATATTGCACTATCTACATATCAGTATCTGCAACCCGAGTTACTAAGCTCGTAGGGGTGTCTCAACACCTAATGCCCTAAGACCAACTGGTCTGGGAGTCATTAGCCTAAAGCTCGCTATATGGGTTAAGGATGCATTGTGTTTTATTTTTTAAAAAATAAAACTAATTTAAAAAAAGATAATACTAATCTCAACCCAAATGAGTTAACCTTATAAAAACATTAGAACAAAATAGGCTAGTTTTAGCTTGAGATGATTATTATTTAAATTGGGCTTATGTGAGACCCATTAGGGAAACTAGGGTTTTGGCTTCGAGTTTAAATATTCTTTATGAATAATTTTATAGCAGACTTTTGATAATATTTTCAGCATTGTAGCTGACTTTTGGTTGCTCAATCTTGGTTCTTGATTGAACTTTCAAATCTTCAAAGAATTGACCATTCTTTGTTGTGAATTTATACTTTTTTTGCTCGTCTCCAGGTGTAGGTGTTGTGATCGAGTTGGTTTATAGTCTTGTTGCCTTGGAGCAAGTCTTCCATTGTGATAAACTCATTCAAATCTCAACAAACTTGGATTAGATTGATTTTGGGGTCGCGAATTCCATTAAATTCCGCTAGGGTTCACATCAAGACCTATAGTATGAATTGAAGTAGGCCTACATCATTGCATATCATCTTACATATATGAATTGGATTGGGCCTACATTGCATTTAGCTATGCATCTACCATCCCTGAGTTGATCACGAATAGCTTATCATCTTTTTTAACTATCTCAATCGACGTATCTAGTAACCAAAATATCATAGTTTGATTTAAGGATGATGGCACACACTAAAATACTTAAAAAGCCTAAAAAAAGGGTAAATTAGGGCTTTATCTAATTTTATGAAACTTTAAAATATTAATATCCAATTAAACTAAGATAACCAAAACACTCAAGCAATATTAATGAGCACAAATTCAAAGATATAAGGATAGAGAGAGAGATGCAACAATTATTATAGTGGTTCAGACAATCACCCACTCCACTCCTTGAACCTTCATTCAAGTATTCATTTTACACAGGGTCTTCTTTATGGATGAGACCAAACCAATTACATAATCTTTTTTCAGGCTTAAAATTAAACCTAATTCTTTTACGAGCTCAAATTTAGACTCAATCCTTTTATGGGCTAAGGATCAAACCTATCCCAATATATTTTTAGGCTTAAGATTAATCCTAATCCTTTTACAGGCTTAAGATCAAACCCAATTCTTTTATGGGCATAGAATCTGATGCAACCATATTATTCAATAGTTTCACCCACATTTAACTAGTGTTTTGCCTATGTTTTATATATAAAATGCCTTGATATTCTTTGTTTTATGTTTTGAAGGCACTTTTGGATGAAAGATG